>JGI20166J26741_11719584_pt1 | contig 10717 bp, 6 predicted proteins | sample TergutCu122P5_FD_26741 | JGI IMG/M metagenome (IMG submission 26741) | reverse complement strand
ACAGACAGACAGACAGACAGACAGATAGATAGATAGATAGATAGATAGATAGATAGATAGATAGATAGATAGATAGATAGATAGATAGATAGATAGATAGGCAGACAGACAGACGGACAGACAGACAGACAGACAGACAGACAGACAGAAATACAGAACAAGAGGGACAGACAACCTTTCAACAGCTAACGCTCTATTGAAAGCTCGCGAAAGATTACCTGAAAAGAAGCTGCAAATACCCACAACAGACGCGTTTAGTTTTGCTATTTCAGGTACTCATTTTGTCCGTTAGGCTTGTAGTTCCAACTGGAATTAAAATAAATCAACTCGACAGACAAACAATAAGCAATTCTCCCCTTTAATAAGGCTCTTGAAGTTAATAGCGAGTTCGGGAAAAAAAAACGTTCAATTCAAAAGTGACGTCAATTGCAAAATAAGGATTTTTATGATCGCTGATATTTGAGTGGCTGTTCTAACAACAGAGCCCCATGCACCATGGGTGAAATTAATATAAAAGGGGCATTCCAAATGTCTCCTATTTCCAAACCGGAGGGCAATCTGGCGAGGTAAATGACGTTATTATCGCAAAATGAATTTACATTCCTCATTCTAATTGCATTTATTACACACGAACGCATTTAATTAGGATATTAAAACCGCCCCAATGCCTCAGCACGCGTAAAGACGAACAGACGGAGGGTAACGATGCAAGAGTTCTTACAGGCATCATATCACAAAGACGCCACTCCTGCTGGAGCGACGTGGTGACAGAGACTAAAGTTGTAAAGTTTCCGGCTATCGATCTCGCTTCACAGAATTTTCTTTTTGGCGCAAAAGCCCCCAGTGGGCCAGGGCCTCCTCATTCACGAGGTTTCTAAATCACACACAACGACGCACCACAGTCGGTAGGTTTCCTCTGGACGAGTGATCAGCCCGACGCAGAGACCTCTACCTGATAAAATACAACACTCACAAGAGAAAGGATTCTAACCCACAATCTCAGCAGGCGAGCGACCGCAGACCTACGCCTTAGACCGCGCGGCCAATGGGACCGGCGCAGTCTACACATAATAATGATCGTTTGATTTCGTAACAAAGACCTAAGATTATCCTGTGCACTCTTACTGCCCTTTGTAAACTTCGAAGCAGACAAGAGACCATCTTTTTGAGGAGTATGAACTGTGCTGACCGCCTGCAGCACACACTGAACTACACAAACCCCACGCTGACACAAATTATTCTGACCCCCGGTGGCCATAGTTTAAAATAGCCGCGTTCTGTAATATTTTATTCCCAAGCACTGCCCACCTGTAGCGATTAGCGGAGGGCAGCAACGCGCGCCTCCTAACACGAGACTAAATGACACCATTAAAAGGAGAAGTTATTGGTCAATAAACTGCGACAGGCTCGCTACTGAAACAGCAAAACTAAGACGCACAGAACATGATATCAGAACTACTGCCTTCTTGGAGAGGCAAAACTGAGACATTTGTGCTAGTTTCAGTACAAAACGATTGGCGACGGAGTATTTACCGCTTTGGTATGGCGTTTAACAACAATCAGTATGGAGCCATCCGTAGGTAAGTAACGAAACAGACTTGCAAACATTCCTAATTTCCCCCCACAAATAAAAATCAGAGTGGCCAAACAATGAATGAGGTACGTCTTGAACTCAGTACGTATATTTGCGTGCGTGCTCGTGATATATATACACATACGCGCGCATAAACCAACCACGTGTTCGTCATATAACTGACCGCCAAAAATATTCACGCGCTACTCCACTGAAACACATTTACCACAGACTCCAAACCAATCCTTAATGCCACGTACCAACTAAGCTCTATCGTAACGATGGATGTGCATCATCTGGTGACGCTATCGTAAATATTCAGATTGTCATTTGGTTGAAATGCGTCATCTCGTCTGTTGGAGAGTTTTCATTTGATTGCTCCATGTTATATCCTCGCTGATCATCTGTTCTGCCGATCTCGTACCTCACAAACAACACATTCTGACACTCTGTTGAATTATAAGTTCTACGCTCACTTGTGTTTTCGGCCTCTGCGAGTACCTCATAGGGCACCATAACATTCATGCGATATTCCATCGAAACATTGTCACCATCGATATCAATTGACAGCAATTTATAACATCGATAATGATACATTCATCGATAAAAATCGTGAGTAATCGAGTGTTGTCAATATAAATCGACTACTCTTTCGCCAGTCCTTTCTTTACGGCTAATCACAGCTACCGGATCGCTGTCATCTGGCTCCGCTATGCTAGATTACACGAGTATGCTTGATGATCAACTAGATCTTCGACCTCATAGGATGTCAGTGTGTGAGTCAGTCACACTCCTGCAATCTCGCCAAGCGTCGTGCTATTATATATACGGGGATATACTCATTTGAGTGTATATATATGTATATATATATATATATATGTGTGTGTGTGTGTGTGTGTGTGTACGTATGATTCACTTGGTGAGATAAGGAGACAGTTTTCAACCTCAGAATTACGCGGCAGACCAAAAGCATCAGAGGGACACATGCAGTCTCATTTCCAATGTGTACTGAGTCCTTTTCCGGGGTTAAAACGGCCGGAAGGTAAAGCTAACCACTCACCTCAATCTAATTCTGAAGTTAAGAATATGTGGATGGATGCTACTCACCCACAGGCCTCAACAGGGTCGCGCTTGAATAAGCGTAGGAAATATTTACCTTTACCCTTACCAAATTCACCTAGATTCCATCGTTGCTAGTTAATTCCGGTTGCCAGTAAGAAGTTCAGCAGCACTCTGTCCCTCATGTATTGCAACACTGAACAAGCAGGATATAACGTAACGTAACGGTTACTTGCCCTTTTTACGCCTGAATCCTTAGCCTTTACAGATTATCCCCTCCCTCCCCTGTTCCAAACAGAATTAAAGTACGAAGCTGTCAGTAGGTCCCCTTCGATAAGGGATCGGCTAATAACAAGGTCCCTTTTGTGGCTTATTTTACGACCCTCGCATTATTTCAGACTATACAGTAGCATCTAAGATCGGGAATGTTGGATGACAAGGATCTGGAAGGAGGAGGTCGTGGCGTAATCCAGCTAGTATTTTGGTGCTGCCTGGAGGGACGGGGAACAAAAAAAATGGTCGCGATAGCTGGTGTCGTGTCAGAGATTCGAACCAAGGAGCACCCGAACACACGTGTGCAGTGTTACCACTACAGCAGCTCCTTAACAGTTACGTTTCGTGTGAACTCCTGCAGTTCACAAACAGGCCTCACAGCGTCTCCGCCTACACTGATTGCTAGTTACATTAATTATCTCCAGCCTCAGCACAAAACATGAAATCAACTGCACAGACAATTAGTACCATTATGGTGTAATGTTGGTATGACTGACATGACACATAAATTAATCACTCGCACGACAGGTAATTGCTCTCTGTTCCTTTGACTCCCAGCTTGTTCGTCGTGCAACGCTGAGGACCAAAAACTACCTGCATTTAACAGAAAAAAAGAACCAATAGTTTCCAGTAGGAAATTAAAACGGTTGAGTAAAATCTTGTTCACTCCACCTGACGGCCAGCAAGCAAAATATCACTACGTCTAGGAGAAGCCTGGGAGTATGCTACATTAGTTTGGTTACTGGGCTATGAAATTCTCTTTTTCTCTTATCCCTTATCCTTCCAAATCTTTCCATCCTTATCGGATAGACTGGCTGCACTCAGCTGAGTGAGAAAGACACGAGATAAATAGAGGAAGGGCATGTGTAGGTAAAGTAAAGCTAAAAAGTAAGTTTCCTCAACAAACTCGCAAAATGAATTTGAAAGACAGAAAACCTCATTTTCCGGTCGAGCGAATGTGTGTGTATATAGCAGGCTACGGACGTAAAGGCAATGTTACAAGAGGCCATAACTGTATTGTAGATTGTGAGGAAGTTAGATTTTTGGTTTGCAGTAATTCCGGGGATACTGCGTAGATCGTTTGTCGTTCACCGTCTCCTTACATAATTCCGGCCGGAGCTGTGATATCCATTTCTACCACAAGTTGACCCTTACGTTTGTTGTTCACCAAGTCGGTACTGCAGAAACAAATCTTGGAATTAAGAGACAATAATTTACATCAGTTTCTTTCCAAGGTACAGAATTGAGACGGACACACAAAGAGTAATTTTGCAACTTGTCGATGTTTTCAAGTAATAACACTAAAACCCACTGTGTATTATCGTGTGACGGTAGAGCTCCAGCCGTTCTTAACCATCGCCACTACACGGACGGAGACTCCCAACAGCTGGATACCTAAAACTCAGCACTGGGAGGAGCTATGTAAAGAGGAGAGATCTGACATTCAGGTAGAGTAGTTTCCGGTCAATAGGCAAATATCCAAACCCCAGATTTTGTTTATGGGGAATTCAAATTTTAAGGTACACCACAGTCTCTTAGAGGCTTTTATCTTAGTGAAACATCTCCAAATCAGGTAACGGTGTTCAAAACTGTGCGCAGATTCAACGCCTTTTTGCTGAAAATAAGAATGTGCCAGTGTCAATAATTCATCAGCACGGACAAAAATGTTAGATGTACCTTAACAGCACATTCAGTTTCCTTGTGGGTGTTGCTTCAGGCTGAGAGGAACGGCCATCACTTCACAGCAGCGCAGTGCAGAATTTGTCTGCTGCGGTGCTGGCTTTGAAGTTTAGAAGCAACCTGAGTACAGCCGAAGTGTCCGGAGTGTAATGCACCGCTTATACATCACCGTATAACATGCGGTGATGTATAACTTATGGCAAATGTTGCACACGGGCGGCAGTGGTAAATATCGTGAAGATATGCATATCTTTTTCCATAAATCCAATGGTCTACGCCAAGCAGCTATAGTACAATGATAATATTAAAATCCGTCTTAGAGAAATACTGTCATAGTTGTGGGCTGGGTGTAAGTGACCCATGACAATGTAGCAAGATTCAGTGCATACATACATCAACCATAAACTGAGTAACTAACTGACTGTCTGTCTGTCTGTCTGTCTGACTGACTGACTGACTAACTAACTAACTAACTCACTCCATGCAGCAGGGTCCTTCCTGAGAAGTTACCAGGTCCTCAGCTAACCAAAAGTTTCCCCTCATTTTATGGAACAAGCGCCCGCCACCTGTCCCTATCCCAAGCCAGAGCAATCCAGTCCATTCCTTCGTATGTCACTTCCTGAAGATCCATTTTAATATTATCTTCCCAGCTACGTCTAGGTCTTCCCAGTACATACGTAAACAATGAACTACAAACACAGGGGATATCCTGATCAGACAAGCAAAGAACAACTACTGAAGATGTTACTGTACAAAGTAGTTGAGTAGATGAGTAAGTGGCTAAACAAATTTCCGTAAACACTTCAAATTCAAAATTTCATGAAGCACCATTCAAACCTGAGTAGTGCTTTTGTGCTGGGAAGGGGCGACACTGACTCACTATTCAAATGCATATGGCCACAAATTATGACATCTAAGTACAACAGGACACAAATACAACAGTTGGCAGAACGAACGCGTGGAATTTCATAATTCATACTTTTCACCGAATGTTATCAGGAGGATTAATTCATGTAGCATGCACAGGGGGTGAAAAATGCATACAAAATTTAGTAAAAAACGGAAGGAGGAAAGTGACCATTTCGAAGACATGGGTGTAGATGGTAGAATATAAAATAGCATTGAAAATTGAGGGCGTGGACTATATTCTCCTGACCAGTGGGAGCTTGCAACGACGATACCGGAAGTGCATATTCAGGTTTAAAAAAAGCGAGAATTCCTTCACCAATACAATAAATTACGATGTTTCACTTGTGGGGAAGTTCTAGCATGGCTGCACTCATTACCAACCTCGGCATTAGAAGTGTGAGGCTCACGCCCAAACCGCTTTACTACGTGGGAAAAGTCCATGGAATCCATATGATGGGCGACGGTGTGGGATTCAGAGACGGCCTGGAAGACGTGGAGAACATAGGAAGCGCTGTCCTGATGGGAATCGAATTATGAAACCGCAGACTTCGAAGGTTATTTGGGAAGTTACAGTAAATATGCATATGTAATGAAGCTGCCACTAACTCAGAACATAAACAGTACAAAGATTGGATGACGGTCAACAGAGTTTGACAGCATACAGCAGAAAGCGACAGTGAAGTAACAGTAGGTTCTATTTCGGAATACATTTGGAGGGTAAAGTTCACTCTAGAACAGGCCATGAAGGCCAAGAGAAGGAGCAGAGGTACAGATCTACTCTTTCTTTAACCTCGGAGCTAGATGTGGTGGGTGGTCAACGCCACGCCCCGGCCGCTTTACCCCCGGGAATGACACCCGGTACGCATTACACAGGAGGCTGGGTGGGCCCCGGGGCCGCCTGGAAAGGCGCGAGAAATCTCTTCCACACCGGAATTCCATTCCCGGACCTTCCAGCCCGTAGCAAGTCAATGTTTGGACAGACTGACAAAAATGTCGATAAATCTAAGCGAGATTAGTGTGTGTTCCGGCCAAGGTTCGAAATGTTGTCCCTCCGAATATAAGCTACAATCTTCACTGCTGCAGCCTATCAGCTCACACCGAGCCCAATACCTAGTCACTATATTGACTCAGCTACCTCGGTTCCTTTTCTGCACAAGTTTGGCGACTATCAGATTCTCCAGTAATCTGCACCACCGAACCGAAGTGCCGCTACTGAAGCATTACTGTTAGTTCAGCATTTCGCCACCAGCTACTCTCAGCGCCACGCGACGCAACGTCCTCGCAGTGCAACACAAACTTCAACTCTTATCGTGATTGTAGCAGGAGATTACTCTACAAATGAGGCGAGAAATAAGTAGCAACTTCTCTTTTTAACAGTAGCATTTGGTTTCGGAAAGGAGACCTTTAATCCATTTCACAAGCTGACGGCTTCTGATTCTACGGAGAAGAGAACCGCGGAATATCGACTAAGTTTCGAGCTGGAAGAAAGGAAAGAAAAAAATGCAATCAGAAACAACTTGAAGAAAAGGAAATTGAGCGTAGTACACAATTAACCGCCTGGCGCTCCCCACCCCCGTATGAAGCAAAAGAGTTTCATGACCAAGACTTCCATTTCGTTTTTATAGTTCGAACGAAACGTGCTTATTATTGCCATATAATAGCCTACAGCTACTCCTGTTAATAAACACTACACGCAAGAGCGACATATCACCATACTTCAGCTTGTAGGTTTCGCTACACCAAACAAAGCACTGCACAATATTGAGGTTCGTCACAAAGCATAAAACCTCTGTGGATGATAGATGGCACGTCGGGTTATTTAACGCCGCTCCATCGACTGCGGCGGTTAAAAAGCGTCAAATGATGTGTGGGAAATGATCGTATTCAGAGAACGTGACACTTCAAGAACTACCAGTTTGGCCGATGGAGAGAAGACTTAAGATTAAAAAGCGTAAAGTCAATTAGGAAAGAAAATAATCGAGAATGCGATACTTAAGGTAGTAACAGCGGTATTGCTGGAGACTCAAGTCTTACTGGAAAACTATGCCGTATAGATTGGTAAACATTTACCTTCGAAATGTCGGTAACTATTGACCAATCGAAAGCGCGTAGCATCCTGGAAATCCGAACCTTTGAAACCCCAAGACTAACGATGAAAACAGATTAATAAAAATTGCCTGTCTGCACCACAGCACTATCGGACAGCTGGCAAGGGGCGGTCCCCCAGCTAATAGTTTGGTGGATGGCTAACAATCCCTCCAGCTATGGGACAGCATGTTACGCAGCGTTCCAATAGGCATTACTTCACCAGGAACAGCCCATCAGATTTTCGAGAAACCCCAGCTGTCACAGAACCCAAAATATCGTCGACATTTTTCAGTTAAATTTAATTAACCTCATTACACATTACTTTAAGGTTGAGGATTGTGCTATTTACGTGTCGCCTGCTTAACCATTACAGCTCTGTGGGCTTCGACGCTATTTCCAGTGGACAGTCATTTTTATGGTCTTGACCCTTGAAGATGGGACCGACAGGTTGTCTCGAAACGTCGCTATGGAATTGCCATTCTACGCTGCGCAAAATCCCAGAAGAGGGCAGATCTCACATCGAGGAGGAAGCCTCAAACCACACATTTTTTGGTATTCTTTTGACAGAAGGCCAAATTTCAATCTATTCCTAGTCTATCGGCTCTTAGCGGTCAGACTCGTGTCTGTTCCGATTTCGTTGTTATTTTGAATGGCTATACTGATTATAAATAAAACAATAAAGATTTTAAATTTTATTATTTAAAAATAACATACATTTAAGCCGTTAAAATTAATAAATTGCACAATCCATTAAAATCCTGCAAATATGTAGTCATTATTTTATCTGGCAACTGTCACTTGCCAATTACTGTCGACTCGTTTTTCGTGTTAATTTAGAACAATCCATGGACCGCCCCCAAGCGCGCGGTGGGACGTGACAAATATAATGCGATCCCTCTATAAAAATTCTCTTGAAGTACAAGAAATCCGCCCTCAGGTCCCAATGCCGGTGGCACTATGTATCTGACAACTAACTCAAAGTAGCAAAGTTGTTCTCGGAAAATTAAGTTCCTCAGCTCCTCACAATTCCTTCACCCTGACGAAGCTGCAGGGGTCAACAACATGTTCGCAACAGTCCCTGACACTCAGCCCAGGGACCCTATTCATTCGAAGCAGTAAGAAAGCGAGGCGAACCCAGCATGCCACCTGTTAGTCGCTTGTTCTTCCAGAGGCGGAAGGTTCAACTGGTAAGCAATCCGTCTATCACTTCAGACTCTGGTAATGCTCCAGTCAGGAATAAAATTCGACTACAGTATATCGATAGCTCACGACTGTTACAAAATGGCGTGGAGGTAAGAGAATGAGAAAGGCACAATAAGGACGGTGGGGGAGAAAGAAAAGGAAAGCAAAGCTATTTTCTGACAAGCAAGACTCTTTATTTTCTCTTCTCTCGAGAAAGTTTAGAGGGTAAACCGCGCGGAAAATTGTCAATTCTGTTTCCGTCGTGTGACAGTACACCGACTGCGTAGCGAATACATCCCGCACCACTTCCATCCATGTGCCTATATACAATAACACTCTAACGTTCAGCAGAACCTTCCTGTATCCATCTTCCTATTTTCCTCTCAGCCCTCCCTCCCCTCACCCGTCCCCCCCTCCCACAACCGTTTTATTCGAACAGATCGAGTAAATACAATATTCGATATCGACAGTTCACTGTAGATGTATATTTTATATTGTCATACCGCTACTGCAGCTTCATGTCCATTCTGGTTCTACTGTTTCCTACATATTGCGAATAAGAGAAGAAGGAAGCATGATGCAGAGAACAATAACCAGAGTAACTTGAAATTGAATCAGGTCACAAGCAAAAAGATTGAGCTCCCAAGTCCGACTTTTAAAGAGCTTCAGAAATCTCTTTGCCAAGCCATATTGAAATGTAATTTGTAGAGCTGATCCTAACTTATGGATACGAATGGGCGTAAGGCGCAGAGGGAATATTCCATTCTTTGTCCGCTTCAAGACAACGTGATGTGTTTAGCGTAGAAGAGTTTGTTCTTCAGCTTTAAATGTTTCCATTATTATTATGATTGTTAATTTTGTTTGTCTAAGTGCATCAACTTAAGTACTGATTTTACGTCAACTGACAATTTACACTTCTTTCTGACGTCAAAGATTCTGGATGGAATATTTTTAACACTGGACGGTTATGGTCTGCAGACCACGGTATACTGATGTGTAACGCCGTATAGTTTGGTAGATGGTAATCACATTTTCGGAGGACCTTGCAGCTGCCGTCTTCAGGGTAGACTGAAGCATACTTCAGCATACAGCTGCAATATGAAATGGAAGTTGTATGACTTTCCGACACGTGGATATCCACATACCAAACCGTACGGCGTTCTGTATCAACAGACCCGTACAATTGATCCAAAAAACATTAAGGTCAAAGGTAAAGTTGTCCCTGCCTACGCCATGAAGGCACATAGGGGGAGTAGAGGTATAGCTCCATTCATTCTCAACCTCGTCACTAGACGGACGTCAGTAGACAACATCACTCCCCGACCGTTTAAACCCCGGGAAAGAACGCTGATATCAACTGAAAAGGAAGCTGGGTGGGCCCCAAGGGCGGTCTGGACGTTTTGGAGACAAGAAAAATGTCGCACCTGTCAGGAACCGAACCCCGGTTCGTCCAGGCTGTAGCTAGTCTCTGTACTGACTGAGCTACCTCGGCTCAACGATGCGACAAATGTAATGGATAAAATGTGTCTAAGGGACGAATAAGTAAGGAACAGAAGGATCTGGAGAAGAAATTATCAGGAGGAAGAAAGAAGCCAGCAAAAAGTACTGGCGTGCATAGGGCGATCATGTAGTGTGTGTACTGGGGCACACAAAATTTTTATTTGTGGGGGGGGGGAGAAGAAGGGGCTGACCCTTACGATATATATCATTTATGTTGGATTTTAACAACTGTTTTACAAAAATCGTGTCAAAATCTCCTGGTCGACATCTTATTACAATACAGGAAAAATTAAAAACTGAAAAAGAAAAATCTACACATTCCAATTTTTTTCATCGTCCCAGCCGATTTCAGTGGATGATCTGTGCTGAAGCTAAATCAAGAAAACCCATTCACAGCACCGTGTATAAAAAATATGTGCTTTTAAACTTTCGCTCTGGGAGCGGCAGCCTCCC
>JGI20166J26741_11719473_pt1 | contig 10719 bp, 4 predicted proteins | sample TergutCu122P5_FD_26741 | JGI IMG/M metagenome (IMG submission 26741) | reverse complement strand
GCGAGTTAAAAGTGAGACTATTGTAAAGTCTTTTAAAAAATGTGGCATTAGCAATGCACTAGATGGAAGTGAAGATGACATTTTATATGAAGAAAGTGACACATCGAGTGAAAACAACCATGAGGATGATTTTAGTGGCAGTGACGACGATTTTTTGGGTTTCTATGATGAATAAATAATATTATGGTTGGTAGTTTTGTTATGTAACAATCCTTTTTTCTTCCAATAAATTACTACACTTAAAATACATTCATAACAATTTTTTTCTAAAATTTCTAACGAAAAAAATCACAGTGCGTCTTATGGGCTAGGAAATATGGTAAATTATTTAGGTAAATGATATCGTTATTATAGGTAAATTGCAATCATTTAAGTGAGTAAAATGCTTAAGACTGGAAAATTCAATTACAGAAACTAGGCTTTACCCCAGATTGCAGATTTGAGAAATGTTTTTGCAAAGGCTAGTAAACCATTGCTTCATTCTCCCAGCGGTACAGTGCCGACTGCTATGTCAAAACGGGGAGAATATTTGCGTCGTGCGGCACATCAATACGATCTGGAAGTCGGGTAGTCGAATACGATCTGGATTTTTGTGAAAGAATTTAATTCATCCTTTTGGAAAGTGCTGTTTATATTGTTTATGAATACCGTGCGTTTTGTAAAAAAAATGGTCCTAAGTCTTCTTGATGGTTTTTTTTTGTCATGCTGGTCATGGAGTGAGGCCCCAAGTGCAGTTAATTTTTATTTATTTCCCAAAAGACTGATCACTTGAAGAGAGGTAATCTGCGCTTATCACTGACAACACTGTAGCCGGACATTCGAAACCTTGCAGTTGTTCACCAGGCCCAATGAACACAATGAATATAATGCCAATACTTGGATAAGTAAATAATGCCTTAGGACTAAAAAATTTAAAAAAATGAAATTTTTAAATAAAAGTAATGTAAATATATACTACAATAATCCCTGTGGAAACAAACTATTTTTTTACAAGTAACAGCGTTTGCGAAGGACTGGGGCCACAGAGATAAGCGAAACCCAAATGGGACCACAAGAAAAAAGTTGAAAAACAATGGTCTAGAATATTGTGAAGTGAAGCACCACAAGCCGTGGCTTAGTGCAAAAGGTTCAAAGTGTTGATCGAAGGAAGAAAGTTAAACCTCAACAGCTAGAGTATCAGTAAATGTTGATGCAAATGGACTGAACCATGCTCAACGTGAAATCAACAGACACCCCGACACCTCATAAGCTAAAATTTGTATTATTTGAAAAGTAAAATCTATGAGCGTAGCACAAAAAGAAAGAACAAAAATATTGGAGACTTGTGACAAGACATAATACAATTTATGAAGGGCTTCCAGCCTGGATATAACTTGGTTAAAGCGGAGAATGGTGAACTGCGTGTAGATTCCCATTGTGTTTTGAATAGGAGAGGGAATCGTTAGTCAGTCACTGAATATGCCTCGAGTTAATGGCGTTAGGCAGACGGGAATACATACAGCTGAGCCACTAGTGTCTCATTATAATGCACCTGAGGATGAGACAGCCACAGACAATTTGAATATACAAATATATATCCACTATCGATTTAATTCGAGCAGAGTGACTCCGTCTGTCAGTAAAAATGTAAGATATGAGATCCATAAACGTAATAACTATGCAGAAAATGAAGGTATTACATAAATAAGAAATTTCAATTTTGGCACAAATTTTATTCTTCTATTACATACAAAATTAGATGGACATGTTTCGGCTTGCTCACATTAAGCCATCTTCATGGCTTGCCCACAAGACCATGAAGAGAAATGTATATTTCCCTACCAAATTTATGGAAGTTGAGATCTCACACTTGTACCAAATATAGGTCAATTACTGTGTGCTCTCGAACATTATTTTATTGATACTGACTGTATACTATGTCTCATTTCATTTTCATGTAGTTTAAACCACGATCATAAATACAAAACCTTCTGTGTCTGCCACAAAGGACAATGTTATGTTATAAATCTTAATTAACAGGTAAAACGCGGTTAAGACACGCTTTAGATTTAAAATCCTCTTTATAGACCACATTTAAATGTAGCAATTAATAAAAACATTACATAGTACTGTCCATACTAACTGCAAGCTTTGCAAAAGCATGAGATCATAGCTTTCCACACACAGTACACAAGAAATAAACTACATACTTGTTATTCTGGTGAAACATTCCTGAATATGGCTGAATGTGAACAAATGGAAACAAATCTTCCTTCTAATTCTGTATGTTTTTAATACAGGAGTAAGAAGCGTAAAACAAAAATATTTTCTTCTTTATATGTGTCGCAAAATTGGATGTCGTCCATTAGAAGAACAAGAGGGAAGAGGACAGTAAAAATGAGAAAGAGAAGAATAATTCCTTCAGCTGTGTAAGAAGTCTATTAGGGTACCGACTGTTAATGAGAGATTTTATTGTAATCATTATTGACATATATCCCTCTTTTGAATTATGCATAAAATTTTATCCAGTTTTCTCCTCTAAAAGTTAAGTCCATAAGTAAAATTTATTTGTGGGGTTCACCGGTGTGGAGTTCAACGTAGCAGATCAAGTGCTCATCATAAATTCTGAATCTATCAGGTACCCGAAAAAAAAAACAAGGAATGCAATGGAGCAGTATACCAAGTATTTATGGACTTTCAAGAAAGCATATAATTCTGTAAGAAGGGAGCTTTGAGTATTGTACTCACTGACGTTGCTTTACACACGAAAAGAATGCTGTTTGGGAAGAAGTCTTGAAATAAAATCTATAGTAAATTCGGACTCAAAGCATTTGTCTCTATTTACTATTCACAATGGTCTCAGAAAAGGAGATGATTTTACAGCGTTGCTATTGAATCTGCTTTATAAAATGCCAATGGGGAAGCGCATAACAAACCAAGAGAGACTGAAAATGATGTTACTGTATTTGGGAAGATATAAATGCCATAAAGAAAAAAACAGACTCTAAAGTAGTCTCTAACAAGGATGTTTGTCAATAAATAAATAATTCCAAAACTATATTATGTTCATGCCTTATCAACAGAAGGCAGGGTAAAAATGGTATAAAAACAAATGCACATCCAAGCTTAAATGTTTGGGAACAACTAAAATAAACCAAAATTTCCAGATTACGCTCCAGGAATGCCTCTTATCATTCGGTCCAGAATATTTTCTCTTTCCATTTGCTATCAAGAAATACAAAGATTAAAATTTACAGAACTATAATTTTTCATGTTGTTTTAGGTGGGTGTGAAACTTGGAATCTCACTGAGAAAGACAGGATATTCGAGAACGGGGTACTCAGGAAGATTTTTGAGCCAATGAGGGAAGAAATAACGGGGAATTGGGAAAATGGCACAACTATGGGCTTCATTACTCGTAGTCTTTGGCAAATACTATTGGGGTGACCAAATACAGGATGATGATATTGGCAGGGCATGTGGCACGTTTGGGGGAACAAATATGCATAGAGGTTTTGGTGGGGGAACCTGAAGGAAAACGATCGCTGTTAGGACCTAGGCGCAGATGACAAGACAACATTAAAATGTATGTTCTATATACAGGATTGTATGGCGTGGATTATATTCAACTGCCTCAGGATAAGGATAGATGCCGGGCTGTCCTGAACACGGCATGGATATTCAATTTTTATGAAATGCGGAGTATTTTTTCAGTAGATGGTACTCTATTTGCTTCACAAAAAGGACTCTGCTCCATGGAGCTGTTTAAACTCCACGTTTCTTAATCATTAGATTGAAGTGGACGGTGAGAAGCGTTTCGATTCTGTAAAGTAATGTACAAGACATCGCATTCAGAAGTATCATTTGTGTATTTATAATTAATGAAGTAACTAATACCGCGAGTCTATGGCCGTTACAATGCATATGAACAGTGCTTCATCACAGAGCCAACTTCGTTAACCACTAGTTTTATCTTGAATGAGTCCTGACACTGAATTTCTGCACTTTCTCCATCCTCTAGTAGTATTACTATGATCAGAACACACGTTTCAGAAAGTCATTTTTGTCTTCCAGTAAAACGTATGGTGACATATGTAATCCATTTAAAAATTTCTGCACACTGCGCCTGCGTGGCCAGTAGGACGATAGAATCGTTCTGATTTTCAAAACAGTTATGAGCCAGACTTTCGTAACGAACGCTGTGTGCCTATTCGCAGGCTACGTGGTCCCTTTTCTGCAAAACGGAACCTTGAAACGGGAGAAGAAACTGACTGGAGTCAGATTTCGCGCAGTGACCAGCGATCCTACATTAAAATTGAAAATTTGCGAGGAAAAAACCCAACCGAAATTCACAATGTTTAACATGAGGTTTGCGGGGATAGTGTAGTGGATCGTAGCACGGTGTCACGGTGGGCATCACATTTCCGTGAACGTCGGGTAAGCATCCAAGACGACCCAAGATGCGGGCGGCCAGGAACAGAAACGGACGACACGTCTGTGGTTATCGTCAGTACCCTGCTGGAAGAAGATCGACGCAAATCATGTGAAGAAATTGCGCACGAAGCAAACATGTCAACCGCTTCTGTTTTCAGAATCGTGTCTCAAACTTTGCAGAAGAGAAAAGTCGCTGCAAAGTGGGTTCCGCATCAGCTGAGCGAAGAACAGAAAGCAGCTAGCAAGAGGGTCGCAGAAGAACTGCTGCGGCGCTACGAGGCAGAAAGTGAGCAGTTTTTTAACAGCAATGTTGCCATAGATGAAACATGGATACGAGATTTTGAACCACAACTGAAATCTCAGTCCTCTCAGTGGAAGGGTGCAACTTCTCCTCACCCGAAAAAATGTCGCCGCCAACAATCGTAAGTTAAACTCATGATGATTATGGCTTATGATAAGAATGGAGTGATAGCAACAGACAGAGTGCCTCCGGGGTCCACTGTAACAGCGGCATACTACAGAAAGTTTCTGCAAGACGTTTGCGTCCAAAGATTCGCCATAAATGTCTGCCATGTTCGCAGCCGGTGTCCTCATTTGCACGATAACGAGCGGCTTCATGCCTCCGGTGCAGTATCGGAAATTTTGGAAAAGTATGGATGGCAAGTGCTTCCCCACCCGCCGTATAGTCCCGACATGAGCTCACCACACTTTGACTTGTTCCCAAAATTGAAGAAACCACTCCGTGGGAAACGCTTCAGAAGCACTGAGAAGGTCTACTGAGGTGACCCGAGTTATCAGACGCATCAACAACGAAGGCGTCCTGACAGGAATACAAGACTTGCCCAAACGTTGGACCGCTGTGATAAAGCACACTGGAGATTACATTGAAGGCCTGTAAATGTATTTTGTAAAATAAATTCATTTTTAAAGAGAAAACGTACAGTGTGCAGAATTTTTTATATGATCCACGTACATTGATTTCAGTCTCCAAAAAGTAAGGAATTTGATATATTTGTTAACTGCAATTGGGTTGTCACCCGGTGGCAGTAGTATAGTACACATTTACACACAAAGAGTACACAGAACGACACAAAACAAACAATACATAGAACAACACAACAATCTGGGAGAGTGCGGGCCGTATCCCGTCTTGGCTAGTTATACCCTGGCATTTGCCTTACAACTGAGGAAAAAGCACGGAAAAACCTCGAAGCACGGAGAAATTATTCCACGTTTTCTAGTGAGAATAGGAACATTTTTCACTTCCGAAACATTGTGCTCTGTTCGGAATGCAATAGGTGACAGAAAACAACTAGAAACACGGTACACTTAACACTAAACGTGGAAAACCATCGTTAGGACACTTTATGCTAATTAAATCCAGGATAATTGATCGTGGGTTGGGATACTGTGTCAGCTAAATCTTTAGATTTTTCTGCGATGTTACTAGTTACTTACGCACTTATGTGCGACTCAGACTGATGCAGTTCTAGACCCTAACTTACCAATACCATACTCGGTTTGTTCCGATTTTCTAGCAGTTCGCATTGCCTCCTTCATCTGTTTTCGATGTAGCTCTGGAGAAGATAGCTTTTACACTCCGATAAACAACAGATGCAATGCACCGGGTATGTGTACGTGAGAAACTGATGGAGTGAACATCAGTTGCTGCCGTCATATGTGCTCGAGCCTGGCACAGCAAGTCTTTGCAGCCACTTACCAATTTACCAGTAAAAAACCCGCTGAAATTTCAAAAGGAAGTTGTGACTTTGACGCTATTAAATTTAAGGCAAGAAATATCTGGAGAACGCAGTTTCCGGGCATGTTTATTCAGAAACCAAACTCTTCAAAATATACCCGTTCAGTAATTGCGAAAGTTGTGCCACGAAGGTTACATTTACGCAACGAAATTAGATTTTCGTCTCAAGCGCTAAGCCTGAGGCATCCAACATGCGGCTCACGGGCCAAGTGCGGCCCACCTGAGTCCGGGAAATAGCCCACCTGAAATAATAGAAAAAAGATTTTGTACGAATCTAATTAATTAGCACACGTGTAACAGCAGGTAAGTAGGGAATTATTAAATACCGCTATTCTCATTTACTAGGTCAAAACCGAACAGTGACTAGTCGTTAGCTTATAACTGTGCACTTTTGTACAGAAAAGTTAATTCAGCTCTTTTTGTGGTTTCTTGGTATCACTGCTAAAATTCACATTTTTCAATAGCTGGTATCCTATACATAATTAATGTTACCAACAGAGAAATTCACACAGCTTGCTTACATATTTACTTCCGACAATTACAGAAAAACCTGGACGTCGCCGCACTTAGTGTTGCTTCTGTATGAAGGTAAGCCATGAAATGTTTTCAGCAAAGGTGCCCACTGCAATTCCGACTCCGAGTAATTTGAATTACTGCTTACTGCCTCAGTGTTCTGGTCTTATTCATAACTACTAACAAGTAGAACTGTTGGCATACGCAACGACTGAGCATCAGACAATCGCCTTTTATATATAGGAGTTTGTACTGCGAGAATATTTGGAAAGTATCTGTTTAGAATTCGGCTATCCCAACATACCTTCATAATTTTCTTCAGTCCACCCAACCAAGTGTTCATATGTTCTTTCAGTTATGCCACAGCTACTATTTTACAGATTTGTTCTGATCATTATTTATTAACCGTCCTAACATGACACGCTGTGTAGCCTGGGATACTGATAACGTCTTGAAATAAACTACGAAGTGCATCCCTATCTCAGGTTCGAGCATGGGAAAGGTCAGGCAGAGGTTTGTTGCATCATCCTTTCTACATAAGTACTCTGCAACATGAGACACACCAAGTGTCTTCTATTTATAACAGTGAGAGATCTCTGACTGTGATAAATGTATTCCGTTAACCGCACATTGTTAATTTGCAATACTTGCGCAAAGTATGCGTCATAGAAGCTTCGTTACAAAGAATTCCGTCCTTAGTAGTGCAATGTAAAACAGCAATATAAGCAACTGAGCGACAGGTTCTGTATTGTGCAAAACGAAAATACGAACACGTTATGATCTAACTGAAGAGAAATTGGACGATATTGGTGCTTGAACGGAATTAGGTTCAGACAACATTTGTCCTGCGTGTCTCTTGAATGTAGGTCGTTAAAAGCCCCAGGTCACGACGGGGGAGGGGGAGGTGGGAAGAAACTGCCAAATTATGTCCTCATAAAATTAGAGCTATTCAACAACCCTTTCATGTAGACTGGGAAAAAAAAGAAGCCGGTATTGCAGGTTGTTACTAAAATCGGTATACAACACGTTTGTTCATCCAGAACTCGATTTTTTTTTTCTCCCATGAGTGGTGGTTTACATTTAAGGTGAATGTAAACAGAAGAACAACAGATATTGGTTTTCAGAATACCCCTTTCAGTTTATCAAGTTCCTTTGCGAGACTTTAAACTCGGAGTCTGGTGTGCTTTGAGTGCTCAAAAAATCATTAGACACTATTATTAGAAAATAAATTCCTATCAGTGCGTTCGGTTAATTCTGAAATCATCCTCCGACAAGCTTACAGAAGTAGGAAAATGTACGGTTATTCTGAGCAGGACAATGTCACGGTCCGCACAGAAAAATTATCAGTGGCTGTCCCAGCAGGGGTATTCAGCAAAAGGGTGATAATTTGCAGACTGTGACATTCTAGACTCAATATACAATTCCGTGCGAATATTCTTTGTGGGGGATACTGCAAGATAGAGTTTATGTGCAAAATCCACACTCTGTGCAAGAAACGAAAGAAAACATTCGAAGAGAAAGTGCCAATATTTCAAGAAAATAGTTCCGTTGCATGTCAAGAAATATTTTAAGCAGGTTCCAGGCCTGCTTAAAAATGGATGTGCATTTTTTTGGACTCGCTCAGTGTGGCTGCACCTTAACCCACGGAACGCTTAAAAATATTGAAATTAATTATTAATTTAGAAGTGTGGGGCTTTTGAGTCGGGATAGCACAGTTAGTATAGTGACTGAACTTGGGATCGACGATCAAGATTTTTTTTTAATTACAGGAATAAGGAATTTCTGTTTTCTCCAAAGCTTCTCTACAGGCCCAGGAATCAACCCAAGTGGGTACCGGCGGCTAAGTGCTCTAGTTTGAAGAAGCCGAGGCGTAAACCTGACCACTCACCTTCATCTTGCCCCAAGGTTAAGAAAGAATCGACATATACTGTACTTCCACTCTGTCATATGACTTACTGGCGTGCCCGTGGAGAACATTACCCTTAACAAGTAGGGCGTTACCACTACATTGCTACCACTGTTCAGTCTTAAGAAATTGTGTTCTGATTGACAGCGTCTGCGAGCCTAACATAGCTCACTACGCTTAGGAAGGAATGTCCAGAGCTGCCGATAACTCACACATGTCTGCTTTGAAACGGCCAGTTTAAAGGGTCAGCGACGAATCCTATTTACAAATAACCACAACAGAGCTCGGTAAAACCAAACAATGACACTTGATGTTTAACAGCGAAAAATCGATAGCCGCTTCACTGATCATGATACAGTTCAACAATGCTGCGTTTTAACACAGGAACTCAAGTAAATGGCAGGAATTTACTCTTACCGAGCAGGTTAGTGTAGCGGTAGCAGTGATGATTTTTATTCGAGATGTGGCTGATTCAATTCTTGACAGGGAAACCAGCTATCCTGAGGTTAGTGGTTTTAGTCAGTCCCTCCAGGCAAATCCAGCGGTAACAACACCATCAGACCACGGCCATTTCTCAGTGTTCCTAATGCGACATACATCGGAAACTCTACCACTACGCTATAACGTCTGAACTACCGACAGCACAGAAGACAGAGTGTTGAGAAGAGGTAGTTAATGTTCCGTTTGCACAACATATATACCATCAGCACCAAAAAAAACATAACATGAATGGACAACTTGGTGTATTTATTCAAACATTATTTATTAAACGATGTTATTCGAAGCATAGTAGTGAATGGTGGAATGATTGGGGAATAATGATCTGGAAAGTATGTGAAAGGTGTCATGTTCTAATTCGGGAAATGTCACGATAGCATTCTTCAAAGACTGAGGAAACCAGCGACAATTCTGTCACAACCGGCCCGTCCTGCTTTAGAGTCGAGATATTAACGGTGAAATTTAGCGTAAGATATTAGCTGGTAATCGTCGTTGCTTATTTCAAGGTGCTAGACTTTTAAAATAGAGAAAATGTCAAGCAGGATAACCGATGCTCCTTTAGAAATTTTAACAGAGCCCACACAAATGGAAGTTTTACGCGTTACCGCTGCACTAACCTGGCCTCTTGGTGCCACGCATTCGACTGTAGGCCAGACAAGGTATATCACAGTTACAGGTAAATATGCATCCTTAATTTCTTCAAGCCTGAAATCTTCCTAAATAATGTACGAAATTGACAGTTAAAACACTGCACCTCCTCTACAAAGACCAACCAAATGAGGCATTTCAGTTAAGTACTCTTCTTTATTGTCAGAATTATATTAAACATAGATAAAATGTGTATTAAAATGCAGAGTTTTGAATGTTAAATCCGGTGTGACATGTAGTGACTACAGTGACACAAGCATTAAATGAACGCTAAAATTTATCGAGACATGCTGAAACGCGTAATGCATTAGCAGAATGTGAGAAAGCTCGTCAACAAGCACTGATAATGCCCCTTTCTGCGACATTCCTATGACGCGCCTCAGATGTCGATCTTCGGTTCATACAGAAATATCACGCAGCGTGTCGTTCTAAGTGGATATGAAAACTGGACACATATCTAAGCGGAAAACAAACTGAAGCTGTTCGAGGAGAGGCTGCTGGGGGGAATATTTGGAACTAAGTGTGAAGAAGTAACAGGAGGGTGGAGAAAATTAAAAAATGAGCCGTTTCAACAAATATGGTTATGCAAATACGAGAAAAGAAGGATGCAGAAACACAGTCCAAACACAACTTTATCTTATATGTCAAACGGCTACATGTTTCGGCTATGTCTAGCCATCATCAGGCTGAACATAGAACCATAAATAAAAAAAACAATGTAAAAAAATTGTAGGTACGAGATCTCGTCGTACATCACTGTATACGTAGTTGTGTAATTAATTATATATATATATACAGGGTGTCCCAGGAGGAATGAACAAAACTTCGGGAGAGTGTTCCTTATGTTGAACTATACCGATATAACCCAAAACACCTATATCAAAAGTTGAACGGTTATGGAGATAATGGCCAGAGAAGTTTGAAACTTTGACAGCTGTTACACACTTACTGATTACCAAATACATATTGAAACTGGCAGGAA
>JGI20166J26741_11719362_pt1 | contig 10720 bp, 6 predicted proteins | sample TergutCu122P5_FD_26741 | JGI IMG/M metagenome (IMG submission 26741) | reverse complement strand
CAGCCGGTCCGTGCATCTGACAACACATCTCTGCGTAACGCCGAGGTTAAGAATGAGTGAAGTTACACCTCCACCAATCGACAAGCCTTCATCGCGTGGTGCTGAATGAAGCAGGGAGGTAACTTAGCTTTACAGTAAGCAGTAAGGAGTCTTTTTTTTTTTTTTTCCACGTTGCACAGCATTCATGGGCGCGCGCGGGTTTCGGTTTTACCGTCAGTATGTAGGCTGTTGTCGTTATTTTACAGAACGTTGTACGTCCCGTGCATCAGTGTAACGTTGTGGCGAGAGAGGAAGAAAATGTAAGACGGTAGTAGCTATTGTGTAGAGTGCGTAGACATTCTGCGAAGTGAATATTTCATATTTTTTGCCTTATAGATTAAGTAGTTAAGATTGTGTGAATGATTGGTTGCGTGCGTGCGTGCGTGCTTGCGTGTATATGTGTGTATGTAAATGCTGATGCTTGGAAGTTTCGTTGTCTTTGTGTATATTACGTAACTGAGTTGGCAGTAGTTACTGTAAGTAGCAAAACATGGCATTAGGCAGTATGCTTCAGGCGGTATTAAAGTGTCCATTTTCTGTCGAATAAAACCAGTAGCGAGCCTTAACATAACAGCATTGTTTATTGCACCAAATGCTATTCTGTCAGTGTCTGCCGTTACGTGATAAGTTCGTATCGCGTAGATTCACACAAGTCTTACTTCCAGAGTGCCCTCAGTGTGACCACAGTTCGATGCTGATAGTGGCAGTTTATTGTGTGACTACAGTTCGATGCTGATAGTGGCAGTTTCCCGTTGACATTTCGGCAGGCTATGTACTAGTCTGAATTGGCCTGGGGTGGCGTAGTGGTTAAGGCGCTGTGCAACTAGTCGGGCGGTCCCCGGATCGATTGCCGGTGGTGTCACTGGATTTTTCTGTGACATATTCATTCCGAACGTACCATGGCCCTGGGGTCGACTCAGCCGCTAGTGAAAATGAGTACCAGGAACATTTTCTGGAGTTAAAGGCGGCCGGCTCGTGAGGCTGACATCCTCACCACCTTCATGTGTCGAATGTCATTAAATCTGGGAGCCTAAACCTCCTGGAACCCTCTGGGCCACACCGGGCCTGTAACGGGACTCATTTTATGTTTGTTTGTTTTCCTGGCGTTACAACCCACTGTGGTTGTATTTTCACAGCCCAGTAGCGGGCTTTAACCCCCTCATTTTCGAGGCTTGTAGATCACACACAACGACGCGCCACAGTTGGTAAGACTTCTCTGGACGAGTGATCAATCCGTCGCAAAGACCTCTACCTGACAACACACAACACTCACAACAGACAAACATCCATGCCCCCGCGGTGGGATTCGAACCCACAATCTCAGCAGGCGGGCGGCCGAAGACCTACGCCTTAGACCGCGCGACCACTGGGACGGGCACTCCTTTTATGTACTAGTTAGAAATATCGTAATTAATCCAAAGATATTTTGTCAGATTTCTTGTAGCCATCGTCAGTATCATTATCATCATCATCCGTCACGGGTGAGGTCACGATAGACCTGTTTCGGCGTGGTCTATTAGTCTCTTCAACGGTCTTCCAAGTCGTCTTCGTCCATTGGGTCTGTAATTCAACATTATTTTTGCCATCTTGTTGTTGTTCATTCTTGTTTTGTTTTACATGTCATAGCCAATTTGATTTGCATCTTCTTAGTTTATCTTTCAACTGGTTCTACTTTCAACTCTTCCAGAATTTCTTCATTCGTTTTGCAATCAAAAAGGGTGTACCCGGCTGTTCTGCTGAAACATTTCATCTCTGTTGATGTCGGTCGTTTCCTTTCCTTTTCTCCAAGGGTCCAATTTTCGCTTCTTGGAATCAAAAGCAGTAAATACAAACGTCTGAAGTGATGACGTTAAATGCTGTCAGAGGACTGCGTTGGCCGTCTTAATGTATGGTCGAGGTCGTTAGAGACTGCGAATTGCATGTACCAGGTAAACACTTTTCTCACTGGCAGGTTTTATGTCTTTATTGCTACGCTGTGATGCAGCACAATAAGAATCAGATAGTAAAATGAATTTTCTGTGTATCGGCGTGACATAACCCGTCGTGGCCTCCCTCTGCAGGTGTCACAGAGCACACTTAGACGGTGCGTTGCTGTTGGGTGCCACCTATCTCATTTATGTAGGTCTGTTCTCTGTACCAGATTTCATCTTCATTGCTTTAGTTCCCTGCGCATTTAGCGACGAGATCACGGCTGGAGTTCGGCGCAGATGTGTTGTTTCGTGCATGCTGTTTCAGTTGGATAGTTTTAGAACGAGGTTGAAATGAAGCAATGGGAGTCGTGTTTTAAAATAACGTCCACGCATGTTCCAGGAGGGTTTAAGAAAAATCACGATAAATTAATCTAGCTAGCGACTTTCCCCGCCATTTTGGAAGCCGGGGCCTCCCATACGCGATTTCTGTATACGAACCCCAACCCTTAACTCCAATAACACTCAGAGATCGTCTTTGTACCGAATTGGTTAGTTATCCTATGTATTTATTTATTTGGATAGCATAGATAGTGTAGTGAATCGGCGAACGATTCGGTCTTTGAATTCCGGCAGGGGAAGGGATTTTTCTTTTCACCAGGAAGTCCATACCAGCTGTGAGGGTCACCCAGCCTCTGTTCAATGAGGTCCAGTTTTCTTTCAGGGGGTAGAGCGGTCGGTGCATGAAGTTCACAACGCACGTCCGTCTACTGCCTAGGATAAGATAAGAATGGGTGGAGCTATACCTCTACTTTCCCTATATGCCTTCGTGACGAGTACAGTGAAAGCTTTGCCTCTTTTTGAGAAAAATAATAAGATATTCTTCCAGTCGAACACAATTTATGTTCTAAATCAGATGTACAGGCAACATGTTTCAGATTAATGAACTAATCCTCGTTTTATTTGTCAATTTATTGCGTCCGACATGTTTCGGCATCTGCGCGTTTATATTCAGGGGAACCAAACTAAGTTAAAACGTACAGTTATATATGTGTACACCTGTACGTGTGATATATTTTGTTAACTGCAATTGGATTGACCCCCGGTGGCAGCAGTACAGTACACATTTACACACAAACAGTACACAGAACAACACAATAAAAGAGAATACCCAGAACAGAACACATGTAACAATAAGATTACATAAACGTAACAATAAAAGTACCTAATTTACAAAATCAAACAGAAACATACAAACCATACAACCATATTAAAATTACCTTTTTACCAACAAATGCCTCTGAAAGTGAGTACCAGGGATTTCTCCTGGGGTAAAGGCGGCTGGTGCGTAAGGCTGATGACCTACCACCCTCGTAGTGCTGAACGTCAAGAAAATCCGGGGCCTTAACCTACCCGGAACCCCTTGGGCCACTTCGGCCTGTTGCGGGATGATCTTTACCTTTACCTTACCAACAAATGCACCTTTTATTGAACATATAAAACGTTAAAAGTTACATTAAAATATCTTATATTCGCTCCTACATATTTCGGTCCATTTGGACCATCCTCAGAGAGCTTACACTGGGCCTGGCTAAAGTTACACTTTTGTAGAAATAATCGGTAAAAATACATCTTTGTAAGTTTTGCAGTGTTGTGGCAGCATGTGTTTCAGGTTGTGGTGTGTGTATTGAGTGCCGTGCGGCGTGCGACTGCACAATACAATATATACATATGTATTAAACAACTACAATTTGGAGTCTGTATATTTCAAAATAAATTAGTTTTTTTAAGTCTTATGTTCGCCAGTCCCAGTGGCCGCGCGGTCTAAGGCGTAGGTCTACGGCCGCTCGCCTGCTGCGATCGTAGGTTCGAATCCCACCCAGGACTTGGAAGTTTGTGTGTTGTGAGTGTTGTGTGTTGTCAGGTAGAGGTCTCTGCGACGGACTGATCATTCGTTCAGAGGAGTACTACCGACTGTGGCGCGTCATTGTATGTGATTATGAAACCTCGCAAGCGAGGAGGCTAAAGCCCGTTAGAGGGCTGTAAAATACAACCCCCGATGGGGGTTGTAGCGCCAGGAGAAAAAAAAAAGTCTTATGTTTCTTATACCGGGCATTTTCTTACAATTAATACACAAGCCGACAGCTGCACCTAATAAAGCACACGAAATTCCAATTGTATGTTTACCAACTTTGTTTGTTTTATGATTGTAATATTTTAATAATTCAAATAAGGGCTATGCAATACCCATATTAGCGTGTTGGGCTTCTATTCCTTTGTTCTAAAAACTCCCTGAAGATGACACCTCGGTGCCGAAACATGGATTTTGTTACTGGTCATGAGTTGTATTTTATTGGGTGCTTCGTTGGTTGTATTAGCAGTTCTTGAAGTTCGTAATCCCGTCTCCAGTTTCTATATTGGTGGTTTCGCGTATATTCTTAAAACCTATCAATTGACTTCGCATGTGAGACTTCAAAGCTAACACGACAGTTGGAACTCGAAGTTCGTGTGATGCTGGCCACAGACATGTCTTTTCATCGTCTAATATTATCATAGTTTTCCATGTCGAATATTCTGCATCACTGTTAGGTTATGTACAGGGTGGTGCAAAAGTCACTGGATACTAGAGGCAGCACGTGACTCCTGTAGTGTGTCCTTAGTTTGATGCTAAGCCAATACAGGTTATGTTGAGGGCGCTTGTGAGTTGTGGGAGCTTAATTTGGTTGTTGTGTAATTGTTTAATCGGGCGTTATGAGTAACAGGATCTTACGGAAGGATAGTGGCTAGAAGTTTCTGCACCGGGTCTTGTAGAATGCATTAAATATACTGTCGCTCTTCCAAGAGGTTCTTAATTAATTAATTGCGGTAGCTTTGTAAGTTACTGAAAGTTGTTCGGCAACAGTTATGTTGGTAACAGTGACAGTACGTGGGAATTGCAGAGCGACGTGATAATGTGCTTGTCATTTCATCTGTTTTTAGATCTGCCGTAGCCTAAGGAACCAAGTTAATTCAGTTCGAACGTACATTTCTGCGTTGAGAATCGCGGAAGGACGCGGCTACAAATTATTCAGGTGCTGTTTGGAACATTCTGATGTTCATGTGACATCTTACTCTCATTTCTTATTTATGGCAGGTGCCATGTTTGACACATTGAACGCTGATTACGTGTCTCTTTATGGGAATCAACATGTTAAAGACGTCGCTTTTCTCCGGGTACCCGCAAATCCACGTTTATTGCTCACTGAAAGGGATTGCATGCTTGGGTTCACTGTGGGGTTGAGGAAAAGGGTGTTGCACAGGGAGGTCGAAGGGGTTGCGGCAAGGAAGGGGAATCAGCTGTCGGTTAATTTTTCAATTCCTTTCATGAATAGTAAGTGATGTGTAGATAGAAGCTAGTTTCTCGCAAGATCCCACTGTAATCCTACGCTGATGGGCTCATCCAGGCTTCTCTTTTGCACCTCTCACTTCTCCTACATCCGTCCCGCTCAGACGCTTTACTGCTAGTCATTCTATTAGCCGAAATGGCCGTTCTGATAACAAGAGAGAAAAAGAAGCATGCAGAATGTGAAGCAAGACGATTTTCATAATTCTCGTCACAATATGGGAGACCCGTCACGCCGCCGTATCGCCGGAAAATTGGAAAACTATCAAATTATCGTTGTAAAGGAGCCCATTACAGCGCCCACAGTTGGTAAGCTTTGTTTTAAATTTGTTCATGGAGATTTTTGGAGGTGATTTTGAAGGGTCGTGTAAGGAGGAAGAAGAGGCAAAGATAGGAGCGTAGATTTATGGCGACTTTGTTCGCTGGCTCACTTTGCAGTACGGACCGCGTTGTATGTCGGGTGGATGTCATTTGTCAGTGCGCCTGGGGGCGTCTTCTCACCGCTCGGCGCTCGGTTTGTTTTTAAGTGTCACCGTCTTTGGGAACCATTTCACAGACACCACAGACAGTCTGTGACGCAAGATTGTATTGCATTTCTCTCCTTAATTATTGACAATCGTGCAGCGCATACCCGATTGAATTTTAAATTGTAAATATTTTAAAGTTATTATTATTGTTGTTATTATTATATCATATTTTTTTCTCCATGGCGCATCAGCCCCTAGTGGGCCAGGGCCTTCTCTATATCGAGGCTTCGCAATAACACTCAGACACACCACATTTGGTGGGGCTCCTCTGGACGAGTGATCAGCCGGTCGCAGCGACAACACACAACACTCACAAGAAACATATCCATGCTGTCGGCGAGATTCGAACCCGCAGTCCCACCAAGCGAGCGACCACAGACAAACGCCTTAGACCGAATGACCGTTGGGATCGGCATTACGTTATGATTGCCGATTGAAATTCAGCCTTAAGTCTTGTCATTTGCAATTGTTTGCAGACTGAACGCAGTTCAATTGCGGCACAAATTGTATACGTTAACACGAAGGAGATACCGCAGTAACAGACCATATATACCAATGAAGAATCTCAGGGTGTGCCGTCACATGCGGTGGCTAGCCTGCGTCTCGGGCAGAATAATTTGTTTTTTTACTTCATCCCTCGCCCCATTCTTCCTTTCTTTTATCCCTTTCTTACCTGTATTTCCTTTCCCATCCCTTTTACTTGTCGTCTTATCATTACTCTTCTCACGCTGCCTCCATACCTATCATTTACCACTAAGAAGGTTAAGCAAATATCGCATGTCGTTTTGCTGTGTGTCGAATCCCATTAACGGCGCTAAAGTGTAGCGATGTGGTTGCGTACGTACCTTTTTTTTTCTAGTTTCCGCCATTCTAACAATGGCGTTGTAGCTGAGCGTGACAGGAATCGCCCATTATACGGTATAGATATAGATTATCGGGCTGGACGGACCGGGGTTTGAATTCTGGCGGGGGTTACAAACTTTTTTCAAAATATCGAAACATTCACGGCCGGAAGGTGAAGCTGACCTCTTATTTCTTAGCACCGAGGTTAGGAATATGTGGAGCTGTTCCTATACTGCCCTTATGTGCCTTCATGGCATGGACAGGGAAAAGTTTCCTTTTTAATTTACATAATTATTGTTGCTTGTGATCAGTAGGTGTCTCTGTCTGTCTCTCTGTCTGTCTGTCTGTCTGTCTGTCTGTGTGTGTCTTCGTTCTAAAGCTGCAAGGTTTTCTTAAAGAAAACGCCCCCTTTAAATGATGATGTGTTAAGGGTCGCCCCAATTTCATGGAGGGAGCTTCATAACCTTCAACTTTTTGCGCGCCTGGAGAGCAGGTAGATAACAAAACTATATTTGCGTTCTAAGAAAGTTGAGCCTAAATACTTCCGATTCTGGTGGCCCCTCGCTCAAAGACGCGAAGGTCAAACGTAGATCTGAGTTGGAAAGTTTCCGTATTACTGTGGTAGAACCACAGGAATTTGTGACCTTTCTTCAATTCTGGTTTTGGAGCCCCGGGCAATAGAAATGCCATCAGCTCGCGGCGGGCTGCAGCAAGAAGAAGAAGGAGGAGGAGGAGAAGAAAGAGAAGGAGAAAAAGTAGGAGGAGATGTAGAAAGAGGAGGAAGAGGAGGAGACAGAGAAGAAGGATAAGAAGGAGAAAGAGGAGAAGAAAGAGAAGGATAAGAAGTAGGAGGAGAAGGAGAAAGTGGGGAAGGAGAAGGAGAAGAAGGATAAGAAGTAGAAGAAGGAGAAAAAGGAGGAGAAGAAGGAGAAAAAGGAGGAGGAGAAAGAGGAGGAGGAGGACGACGAGAAGAAGGATAATAATAATAATAATAATAATACTTTAAGCATATGCAGAACTTATTTCTCCTTGGCTACGGCGGTTCATTTTCCGGATACAGACGTACGTTCATCTTGAAGCGTCAGTAAACGCGCTTCTTAAAGTAAGCAGCTTACGCTGAAGTGGCTAGGAAAACATTTGGGCATCGGTTGGAGGGAATAACCGGAAGCCGTAGACAGTTCCGTAATGCGGTACGCGATGTAACTACCTGAGCAGGTGTTAATTTCTCCGTCAGGACTGTGCTTCATGGAGTGTGTTAGCCTGCGATATCTTAGGTAGGCCCACACCGTAATAGAACCCGGTCTCTGTTACCATATCCCGCCGTAGGACACCATCCTGAATCGTCCCAGTCCATGTCAAATGCACGCACGTTTATGTGAAGTCATTTTAGTTTTATCCTGCAGTGTCATTTGTAGTATTGCTGTTACCTGCTTTTCGAGTGGTTCGTTCAGCCTACCAAACTAGTTGTCACTCTTTGTTTCTGCTGTCCTAGCTACACGCTGAGTCTATCATCACCGTATGAGTTTTCTTCGAACTTGTAATACTAGTGGAGATGAATATTGACAGAGTTTCTCTCCATGTAATTCTCGCTGTCTTATCATACTTGAGTATACTGTCCTCGGTGTGTTGTGTCCGAATACAGGACTGGCTTAATGTTTGCCCTAGGTCGGTACTGGTAAATAACTAGCCTAATTATAGTCTGCGTTTTTTATTTTGTACTATGACCACCAACTGCACAATTATTTCACAAATTATTACACTCCTACATGTTTCGACACTATCGTGTCATCCTCAGGGAGCTTGTAATCAATACTTTGCCAAGTCACACAAGTATTTCAAATGCAGCTGTTGGTAATACAATTTACAATTAAGATGTTTCACGTAGGTTTTATGCAAGTTCTAATATTATAGTCGTTGAAATCTCTATATTATAAAGTATTATAAAATATCAGAACTTGCATAAAACCTATGTGAAACATCTTAATTGTAAATTGTATTACCAACAGCTGCATTTGAAATACTTGTGTAACTTGGCAAGGTATTAATTACAAGCTACCTGAGGATGACACGATAGTGTCGAAACATGTAGGAGTGTGTTAATTTGTGAAATAATTGTGGATTTGTTGGTCATAGTACAAAAGGGAATTTCTTGACTAGCTGCAAAACCAGTTAGCTTCTCAAGAAGGGCTCTGCTCCGTGGAGTAAGTAAGTAAGTACAAAAGTATAAAAGATGCAGGGTACAGGTATTAAAATAATAGCCTGTGTCTGTTAATCACCAGGTTACATCGTTACATATTGGGCTACTTGTAAGTTTTTGACCAAAACTTAGGAATTGGTTGTATCTACACAGTGTGTCTGATGCAGAAGTGCCTTTATCTGAGCTGCATGTGTGGCAGGATGATGTGTTCTTCACGCTACCATCCTTGCAAGTCTGTCTGTCTGTCTGTCTGTCTGTCTGTCTGTCTGTCTGTCTGTCTGTCTGTTTGATTATTAGCGAATTGCAACGTGATGTTGGGCTTGGCTGTCGTGGAAAAATCTTAGAGAGGAAAGCTGTAAAAATGCGTCGATTAGCTTGGCCATATTTGTCCGCACGTACGTAACCATTTGGGAATGGCTGATCGGATTGTTATGAAATTTGACGTCAGGGAGCTTGACAAGAAATTTGTCAGCGCAGAGCAGGGGTGTACACAGAAACGTATGTCATAATATTCCAAGAGGGGTTCACACATTTTTCCAAAAATCTATGGATCACCCCTAATCGAGGCTCCGGTGAGATGAAGCAAGTTCCATACTAAGTAGTTGGTGGCACGCCACACACACAGTTAGAATTCCTTTTGAAGGAAAATGTCAGCGCTGACATAGACGTCTGTCTCAAACCTTCGTACAAATTTGCAAATATATGTGTAACGTGCGTAATAATTGTATATTTTATGCACTTTAGCAGTGTTTTATCACGTGGTACTGTAAATTAACTTTCTCTGTGCACACTTTTGACAGCCTTTCATCATAAATATATTCGTTTGTAACTAAATTCTCCCTCAAGATAGCCTTCACGGGCCGAAACTTGTAGTAGAAATATTACGAAATAACAAATAGTTATTCATAATTGTATGTTATATTTGTTGGAACAGATATTGTATAGAAACTCTAAATTTCTCGTCAGTCTGTTCATTTAAGTTCTGCAATATCAGTTTTCTGAAATTCCAACCATCTGTTCTGCAGTCGCTGTTGTATTTCTGCAGACATACTGGCGGAGGTTTGGACGGACTGCAGTTTTAACCAACGATGTTGGTAGTGTGCTCGACAAGGTATGGGCTGGTGTGTATAATACATGATAAATAAATATGGATGGTACAGTAGTTGGAAGTACAATCTTTGACGCAAATAATACAGTATACTTGATACTAAAAATAGGGGGAATCTTTCGTCTTTTGAAGGGAAAACAGGTGTGCTGATATGTTATAGAGACGCTGCATCCAAGCGAGTGTTGAGGTGTCTGTTGTGGACGTAGCGGGGAGCCTTGAGAGCACTGAGTTACACCAATCGTTTAGAAGGGTGTAGCTGACATCTAAGAGCTGTGTACAAGTTCTCGCTGCATTTATCAGAATGTTTTATATAGTATTGTCCTCAGTTTACGTTCAGAACTTCGGTCATTATTCACAGTTCGGAAGCGAAACAACGCCCTTCAGGTACTGTCTGTAAGGACAGTGGCTGCATTGCAACAGGTTGGATAATACGGATAATTCGTTAAATGAAGATAGTTTGACATTTGTTATTTTAGTCGTAGAATGTGGCCCTGCATTTTAATAAATGCTGGTACCAATTTCACGTAAATCCATGTCTATTCACCTATTTACTGACAAACTGGCTGAAATAACACCAAATTTCGTGCAAACTTCAATGTTTCACAGTGCATTTTTTTAATTCAATGATTGATAAACACCAACATATGCACTTTTTCACATTCAAAACTGTATTAGTCTAAAATGTTAATTTCAATGTTAAAATACATAAAAATATTT
>JGI20166J26741_11719251_pt1 | contig 10720 bp, 10 predicted proteins | sample TergutCu122P5_FD_26741 | JGI IMG/M metagenome (IMG submission 26741) | reverse complement strand
ATCGAAACCGTAGAAAACGTTTTGGGTTAAGATTTTTCCTACTCGCAGGCATTTGCAATTTTGAATTGGACATGTTTTAGGTTTCGGAAGAAGTTTAATATATAACGATCATTTTTTCTTGAGATATGCCGTGCGCGCGTTTAAATCTATCACGGAATCGGCGTCAAAGAAGCGGGCCAGCTCCGCCTTGTGGTTGCGCATGGAATAGCCGTCTATATTGGTCCTGTCCATATACAAATGATCCGGCGTCCACCTGTTGTAAACCTTTATGCCGACGCCGCAGTATATGCGAAAGCCGTTCTGTTCGAGATAATTGAATTTCGGCGTGTCGGAATCGACATATGCCCCGAAGGGGTACATGAAAACCCGGGTCGGCCCGATGATCGGCTCGACCTCTTTGAGCCAGCGGTCGGTGTCCTCCGTAAAACCCGCGTAGCTCAGCTTGTCCAGGTGCTTGTGGTAATAGCTGTGTGAGGAGAAGCTCCAGCCCGTGGCCTTGAGCCTTGAGACGACCTTCAGCGCGTCCGCCTTGTCCTGGACGTAAGAAGGCGAATCGGGCTGGTCCGTGCGATACCCCAGCACGCCTTCATACCCCGTCTCGCATATGACGCCTTTCGCGCCGTCCAATGAGAAATCGGGGTGCCGCCTGACAAAATCGTCCACGATCGTGACGACCTCGTTGTCGCGCGAGACGACGTCGTTGCCCGCGGGGTCCTTGGAATAGGCCGCCACATCCCCGTTCTGGTCCAGGATCAGATTGTAGTTGTTCCCGTCCTGCCTCATATACTCATAATAATTCAGATCGTCAACGGACAGAACCAGCGGCTTTTTCCCCTCCGGAACCATGAGCGGCTTCCGCGCGATTGAGACGCCCGCGCCGGGCGTTTTATCGGTCTTATCGGTTTTATCGGCCTTATCCGTCTCATCGGGCTTGTCGGTCTTATCCGGGCCGCTGTCCGGGCCGACGAGCGAGTTGATATCGATTAAAATATATCCCTTTTCATAGATCGATTCTATGATCTTATTGAATTCGGGGACGGTCACAAACCAGTCGTCATAACCCTGGGACATGGAGTCCCCGTCGAAGGCGAGCTCAGGATACACGACCAGCGGGTGAAGGAAAATGTTTTCTATAAGGCCGTCATATTCCACCAGCTTTGGAGGTGGGCTGGGTGTGGGCGAAGGGCTCGGCGCCGCGGAGGAGGCGGGATCCGTGGTGCCGGGCTCCGGCGAAGGCGCGGGCGGGTCCGCTTTATCCGAGTCCGCCGCCCCGGGACCCGGCGAGGCCGTTTCTATACCATATAAAGCCGGCGAGGACGGCTTTTGACAGCCCGTGAGAATAACGCAGCATAAAAATGCGGAAAATAACGCCGCAAACGCGGTTCCATCAATGGCCGAAGTTAAAAACGCCCGTTTTTTCAACATGCTTTTGTACCCCCCTATGTATACCCGCCGGGCCGCGATCCCCGGGCATCCGGCATATACCAAGACCCCAGGAACTTAGTATATTCGACATATTATACCTCAATTATTATATCTTGTAAATATTAATATACAATATAATAAATATTAATATACTATTATTTATTTATTACAAAAATAATCCATTCTGCTTCTAATTCCCAATAATAATAATCATGCGGCGTGGCATAATAGTACTGCAACACAAACACAATTGAGCAACACGCAAAAAAGCAAAAAGATCATAAGAAATACAGGAGGCAATACAATGAATACAAATACAGGCACCAACAGCAAAACGGCAGTTCCCGAGGCGCGCGCCGCTATGGATCAGTTCAAGTTTGAAGTAGCCAACGAACTCGGCGTCCCGCTCAAACAGGGCTATAACGGCGACCTCACTTCCGCCCAGAACGGTTATGTGGGCGGCTATATGGTCAAAAAAATGATCGAGGCCCAGGAAAGATCGATGGCGGGCCAGAAATAACACGGTCTTGCAGACTTTAAGCGCAGACTTATAATCGCAGGTTTCTAATCGCAGACTTTAATGCCGGACTTCAATAGTCAGACTTCAATGTCAGACTTATAAGGCGATAGAAATAAGCTGAAAATAGCATAGCATAAAGCTAAAAAGGGTTTGGGATCCGCTATTGGCGGGGTCCAAACCCTTTTTTGCGCACCCAACTATCTGTATTCTTAAATATAAACAAGTCCTTTTTGGATAAAGTTTTCATGATACGAGGGTAACTTTTTTCTATTTCCTCATACAGCCCCATTGTTACCCACCTCCAATATACAATGCCATAAATTCTGCCAAAAGTCAATGGTAGGATTCATGGCATTATATAATTGCGCGGGTGAAATAAGTATGTACGAGAGAATAAGAAATCTCAGAGAAGATAAAGACTGGACACAACAATATGTTGCGGATTTATTGTTTATAAACCGGCGTACATATGGCGCATACGAAAATGGAGTAAATGGCCTGTCACCAGAGATACTTATAAAACTTGCAAATATTTACGGCACAAGTATAGATTATCTTTTAGGGCAGACCGACAACCCAAAGCCATATGAGCGCAAGCGGAAATAATAAGTATGGAAAAATTTACAACTTGGTGTATAACCGTGCATAAGCGGGCATAAGCGGGCAAAACGGGGCGTTATCCACGCTGTTAGGTGAAGTTTTCCTATGCCTAACGGCGCGTTTTTTGATTTTTTGATATAATAGCGATACAGATAAAGAGCGTTTTTCCCTCTTATGTTTTTCTTATGTTTTGTCGGATTTAAATAAACGCCGAAATCATTTGACTTCGGCGCTGTTTGCGTGTTATAGTATCAAAAATACATAACCATGTCTTATATTCGACATGTCTTATATTCGCCACGTCTTACATTTGAAAGGAGTATAACGAATGCCCTTATGCAAGGTCTGGAAATTTGACAACGATGTGGACACCGACCAGATAATCCCCTCGCAGTATCTGCTGCTGCCCACTGTCGAGGAAATGAAGGCTCATACGCTGGAGCCGATAGACAGCGGCTTCTCCGGGAAGGTCTCAAGGGGCGACGTCATAGTCGCGGGCGAAAATTTCGGGTCGGGCTCATCGCGTGAGCAGGCGCCCAGGGTCATCAAGGAACTCGGCATCAGCGCCGTTATCGCCAAGTCGTTCGCGCGGATATTCTTTAGGAATTCCATCAATATCGGGCTGCCGGTGCTGATCTGCGGCGGGATATATGACGACGTCGAAAGCGGGGATCTCATTGAGGTCGATATGGGAAAGGGCGTAATCACAAACGCGAAGAACGGCAGGACGTATTACTCCACAAAGCTCCCGGAGTACATCGCCCGGATAATTGAATCAAACGGGCTGATCGAATTTATAAACGCGAAGTGAGGGAAATAGATTGGGCATGACAATAGGCGAGAAAATTTTGGCGAGGGCGAGCGGCAGGGCGGCCGTAAGCCCCGGCGAGATCGTGACGGCCAAGGTCGATCTGTGCATGACGAACGACGCGACCACGCATATAAGCATCGACGTGTTTGAGAAACAGCTCAGGAATAAGACCATTTTTGACAGGGACCGCGTGATCTTTGTGATGGATCACAATGTCCCCGCCGAGAACGTCAAGACGGCCGAGGTCCAAAAGAGGATGCGCAATTTCGCCCAGAGCCACGGCATCAGGCTGTACGAGGGGCGCGGGATCTGCCATCAGCTCATGATCGACAACCATGTCGTCCCGTCCCAGCTTATCATCGCCGCGGACTCGCATACCTGCTCATACGGGGCGGTCGGCGCGTTTGGGACAGGCGTCGGGTCCACGGATTTTGTCGCCGCCATGGCCACCGGCGAGATCTGGCTCATGATACCCGGCACGCTCAGGTTTGAGCTTGTGAATGAGTTCAGGCCCGGGGTGTACGCGCGGGATCTGATCCTGAAGATAATCGGGGACATCGGGTCCGACGGGGCCAATTATAAGATCATGGAGTTTTCGGGCGAGGCCATAGAAAACCTCACGATAGACGACCGGATCGTCCTGTGCAACCTGACCGTCGAGGCCGGCGCGAAAACGGGGCTGATAAAGGCCGATCAGGCCGCCGTCGATTTCATCAGAAGCCGGGGCCGCGAGGTCGGCGAGGTCTTTGAGAGCGACGCCGACGCCGTGTACGAAAAGACGTATAAGTATGACCTGTCGGAATTGGAGCCGATGGTCTCGAAGCCGCACTTTGTCGACAATGTGGTCCCCGTTTCGGAATTGGGCGCGGGTATCAGGGTGGATCAGTGCTTTATCGGGTCCTGCAACAACGGGCGCATCGAGGAATTGAGGGCCGCGGCGGACATACTGAGGGGCAAAAAGATAAACGGGCGGGTAAAGCTGCTGATTTCACCGGCCTCAAACGAGATCTACCTCAAGGCCATAGACGAGGGCCTGATCAGCGCGCTCACCGAAAGCGGCGCGATGATACTGAACCCCAATTGCAGCGTGTGCTGGGGGAGCTGCCAGGGCGTCATCGGCGACGGGGAAGTCCTTGTCTCCACGGGCACGCGGAATTTCAAGGGCCGGGCCGGCCACGTCAATTCGTTCGCGTATCTCGCTTCCGCGGCCACCGTCGCGGCGTCGGCGCTGACCGGCGTCATCACCGATCCCCGCAGCATCTAGCCGGTGTCTGGTGTATTGTCCGACGATAAAATGCAGTAGGGGCGGAGCTTGTCTTTGCCCGAAGTAGACCTTGTCTTTGCCCGAAGCAGACCTTGTCTCCGCCCGAAACGCGGGCAGACACCCGAAACGCGGGCAGACACAAGGTCTGCCCCTACGGCGTTCTGCAAAATTTTACCGGATAGAGCACTGGCAGTATCCGGCAATATCTAATAGCAATCTCTATAAACTTTTCAATTCGTCATTGCGAGCGAAGCGAAGCAATCCAGTATACGCATAAACCGGGATTTGCTGGATTGCTTCGTCGCTCCGCTCCTCGCAATGACAGATTTACAGAGGTTGCCTAATGGAGGATTCCTATATGAACAGATATTTTTCCGGAAAGATTTGGTTATTGGGCGATAACATCGATACGGATATCGTCATCCCGACGGAGTTTCTGGCTTTAAAGACGCTGGAGGATATGAAGCGGTACGCGTTTTACCCGCTGCACAACGGCCTCGCCGACAATATCCGCGAGGGGGATATAATCGTCGCCGGGAAGAACTTCGGCTGCGGCTCGTCCCGGGAGCAGGCCGTCGGCGTTTTGACCGCCCTGAAGGTCGGCTGTGTCATCGCCAAATCATTCGCCCGGATCTTCTACAGAAACGCGCTCAACAACGGCCTGCTGCTGATCGAATCCGGCGAGCTGCCGGACGTTTGCGCCGAGGGCGGCTCTCTGACGGTCGATCTGGACGGCAATAAGATTATTTACAATGAAAAAGCGTATAAAATCCCCCCGATACCGGACGAACTCATCGACATAGTGTCGTGCGGCGGCCTGGTGCCGTATATGCAGAAGAGCAACGCGTCAAATGATAATGAGGTGAATTGAATTGGGCCATACCCTGGCGGAGAAAATACTGATGAGAAACACAAACGGCCCGGACATCGCGCCCGGGGAACTGATAATTGCCAACGCGGACCGCGTCATGATCCACGATCTGTTCGCGCCGTTTGTCATAGAAAAGTTTTATGAGATGAATTTCAAAAAGGTCTGGGACCCGGACAAGGTTTTCATCGTCTACGATCACCTAGTGCCCGCGAGCACCCTGGACGATTACAGGCATCACCGCGCGGCCGAGGCCTTTGCGGCGGAGCAGGGCATAAAAAACGTCCACCGCGCCGACGGCGTGTGCCACCAGCTCATGCCCGAGCAGCGGCATGTGCTGCCGGGCCATGTGGTCTTTGGCACGGATTCGCACACCACCACTTACGGGGCAATCGGGGCCTTCGCCACGGGGATCGGGTACACGGAAATGGCGGCCATCCTGGGCACCGGCAAATTGTGGTTAAAGGTCCCAGCCACATTGCGGTTTAATATAGAAGGAAGGCTGCCGGCCGGGGTTTTCTCCAAGGATATAATACTGAGGATCATCGGGGACATCGGAGCCGACGGCGCCACGTACAAGGCCATGGAATTCGCGGGCGCGGCCATCTCGGAGCTGAGCGTCTCGTCGCGCCTGACGCTGTCCAACATGGCGGTGGAGGCCGGCGCGAAGGCCGGGCTGATGGCCCCGGACGAAAAGACACTCGAATTCTGCGGGCTCGACGACGCCGCGGATATCCGGGATCTTAAGAGCGACGGCGACGCGTCATTCGAAAGGGTGTTCGATTATGACGCCGCGGGGTTTGAGCCGTCCGTGGCCTGTCCGTCCAATGTGGACAACACGAGGGGCGTCGGCGAGGTCAGCGGCATAAAGCTCGACCAGGCGTTTCTGGGCTCATGCACCAACGGCCGCCTGGAGGATCTGGAGATAGCCGCGCAAATACTCAAAGGGCGCAAGGTCGCCCCGTTCATGAAATTTATCGTCACCCCGGCCAGCAGGACCGTGTACAGGGACGCCGTCGAGAAGGGGATCATAAGCGTCTTCCTGGAGGCTGGGGCCATCGTCACGCAGGCCTCCTGCGGCCTGTGCTGCGGCAGGAGCGGCGGCATCGTCTCGGACGGGGAGCGCGTGATAGCCTCAAACAACAGAAACTTCCTGGGCCGCATGGGCAGCTCAAAATCGGAGGTTTACCTCGCCTCGCCGGCGACCGTCGCGGCCTCGGCCATAGAAGGCAGGATCGCCGATCCGAGGAAATATTTATAGGAAATACTTATAATATTATTTCCTTGCACGCGTTTCTGGATTGTTTTGGGCGTAGCCCCATATGATGGCGGATCGGCCATCGCCGCGCGCGATGGCGAGGTATAGAATCGAGGACTTCCCGCCGTGTCATTGCGAGCCCGACGGCACTGCCTATGCCGATAAAGCTACGGGCGAAGCAATCCAGTGCACAGTAGCCATACGTCAAGGTTCATGCGTTCGCCGTGCGGCGCCCCGCCTTTCAGGCGGCAGTCTGTCTACCGGCTTCAGCCGGTAGGCGTTAAATCCATCGCATATCTTACAGGAGTATTCATAGGAGAAATACAATTGAACCTGTACATCTATACAAACCTGGCGGAAAGCCCGATTGTAAAGAACCTGACCGCCTGGAGGGAAGGCGGCGGCGCGTCCTTTTATTACGCGGCCTGCGGCGGCCTGCTCAGGGCCCGCGCGGGCCTGAGGGAGTTTGCCTGCGCCGCGTTGCTTGAGGCCGCGCCGCCATGTGGCTTCACAAACGCCCGCGCGTACTTTGACCATGACATCGCTGAAATCTACAATAATCTGATAGCCTTTGACTGGGACGCGGAGTGCGAAAAGAGCGGCGTACTGCCCCTGCCGGCTACGGAGGCAAATATGGCGGGGGATTATCAAAAAACGCTGGTCAGGCTGATAAACGCCGGCAGCGCGGCCGCCCTCGGCGATGCCGTGACCGAGTTTTTCAGCCGGTATTCCGCCGCAGATGAAGCGCGGTTCGCGGCTTTTAAATGGGCGGACGGCCGTCTCGCCGGGATACCCGCGCCCGACGGCGTCGCCTTTGACGATCTGGCGGCCCTGGGGTACAGAAAAGACGTCTTGATCAACAATACGGCGGCTTTTGTCAGCGGCCGCCCGGCCCATGACATCCTGCTGGCCGGCGCGTCCGGCACGGGGAAATCCTCATGCGTCAAGGCGGTCTTCAACATGTTCCGCCCAGACGGGCTGAGGCTGGCGGAGCTTTTCAAGGACGACATCGCCGCCCTGCCCGGGCTCATGGACGAGATAAAAAGCCGCAAGCGGCAATACATCGTGTTTATCGACGACCTGTCTTTTGACAGTTCCGACGCGGATTACAAGGCGCTTAAAGTGACGCTGGACGGGCAGATAGATACGCGGCCCGCCAATATGCTGCTGTACGCCACCTCCAACCGCGTCCACCTGGTCAAGGAGACATGGGGGGACAGGGAAGGGGAACAGGACATCCACGAAAACGAAACGCTGCACGAGAAGATGTCCCTAGCGGAGCGGTTCGGCATACGCCTGTACTTCAGGACCCTGACCCAGCCGGAGTATTTTGAGATCATCGCGCTGCTGCTCAAAAAACACGGCGCATGCTTCGACGAAACAACCGCCAAACGGGCGGTGGCTTGGGAAGTGGGGGGCAACGGCCGCTCGGGCCGCTCCGCTAAGCAGTTTGTGACGGATTATCTCTCGCGCGGGGCCGGTGAATGAATTATTAAAGGCGAATATATAAAAAATAACCAGCCCCATTCGCAAGGGCCAGCGGGTTATTCTCTTCAAGCCGGCAAGCCCGCCCCTTTTACGGACCGCCCCGTGAGAGGGCGCGCCATCGTCTTCTTCTCTCAACGCGGGCCCGGCGGGTTGGATTGCGCCCGCATGACGATATATGGGCGGACGGCTCTGTCTGTCCGCGCCCATGCCGATTGCAGCAAAAAAATCCGAACGGATACAAGGGCTCGGTTCAGCGCGTCAAATAAGTCTGTGATTAATTGGAAACCCTTAAGGATAATACTGGGGATAGCACCCTTTTTCCAAGCTTATGTTTGATTGCTTGCTTAATCCTGTTAAAATCATTGACTTTATTTATTAAAGATGAAAATCGATTTCCATGCGCTGAATTGGTGTTGACAAAACTATTAATCTTTTATATAATAAAAATGCAAATATGAAGAATTCTAATTCCATACTCAAGTTTCGCACTTACAAAACCGCCGGAAATCCTATGAAATAAGGATTTATTTACGTAAAAAAGCGGACAATCCCCTGGAAAAATGGTATAATAGTCATGACAAACACTATAACCAAAGGGGAAGTCTGCCATGAATATGTTACCATGCAATAGCCAGTTTGACAACTCAATTTTTAAGAGTTGCTCCGCATTTTTAATCGCTTCAAGATGACCCGTATACTTCGCCGATGCGGTCTGGTAAAGAAGTCCGGGGTACTAGTCAACACGGTGTTCTTATTCCTGCTCGGTCAGGTGTTCGAGGGAAAGAAACTGATTCAGGGTGAAATCCACGCCGCCGCTCGGGTCGGTCTCCACCGGTGCCCTATCCTGCGTTGTAGTAAAAGCTATAAAAAGTATTACCAGTTTCTTACGGGATTATTCCATTTACACAGTTGCCGAGACGCTCCCCAAGCAACTGGAGGATATTTCGTTTAACCGCGCCTTCACCCTGATTCTTGAAACTTTCACAAACTTTATGTACGATTTCATGTGCCTGTCAACTTACGCCGCCGAAGCCGCTGTTGAGCGTTTCATAGCCTTTCTGCCCAGCGGTATCAAGGCGAGGTTGGTTGCAGTGCGAAACTTGAATCAATATTAAGATTCTGCTAAGTTTTTTGATGGTTTAAGTCCTGGCTTTTTATGATAATGCAATGTAGTAAATCACCCTTTATGGAGAAGTACTCAAGTGGCCGAAGAGGTGCCCCTGCTAAGGGCATAGGTCGGGGAACCGGCGCGGGGGTTCAAATCCCCCCTTCTCCGTACTTTCGTAAGGCTCAAACCAAAAAAGCGTGAGATAGCGCGGGTTTGGGCGATTAAACTTCCGTTTACCCAACAAATTTGTGAAAACAGATTTGGGGGTGAATCGGAAGTTTTTTATTTGCAGGGCGGGCGGCGCGGCGGCGGGCTGTCCCACGCCGCCCAATATTCGTGGAAAGGAGTAAATTTGATGATTGAGTGCGGAAAGCACACGACAGAGGAAGCGATGGCGGCTCTGTCCATGACGGTTGAGGAAATCGAGGAAATGGAGGTGAACCCGGAGAAATATCAGGACGAATCGGATTTGCCGCCGCCGATAGGCAAGTACGGTAGCCTATTCCTGGAATTTCTCAAAGAGAACTATCCGGGTCGGCACGCGACCCTGACGCTGGAAATGACCCTGCGTGATGTTTGCGCGGAGGTGAACGAAGAAGCTCTGGACATGATGGAAACGGTTACGGGCCAGCTTCGCGCAAAATCTCCCCGGCCTAAAGGTGACTTCATGGCGACGGTACAATACGAAACCGCTATCCGGGACCGTGCCGAGGAATTTGTCTTGCAGGAAATTGTTTACAAGTACAGATGATTTACTCTTTCAGGCGGGTACGCGGCGATTCTGTACCCGCCTGTTTTGACCAAGGGGGTGATATTACGGCACTTTTTAACAACAAAGAATTTGAGACTTTACAAGCAGAGAATCAACGATTACTGGCTGATATTGAGCGCCTACGGTCTGAATTGAAAATCTCTCAGGACAGGGAGGCATTTTATAAATCGACGATCATGACATATGAGCAGGCTACGGAAAATTTCAGACAGCGCCTTTTATCGCAGGAACAGGAAATCACCGAAAAAGACGCTGAAATTGCAGAGCTGACCAGGCAACTTGCCACCGTAAGCGCCAGGCCCCACAATGAACGAGGGGCAGGCAGGAAATACAGAGCCACGCCAGAACAGCGGGCGCTCATTCTTTCTCTGAAAAATGACGGCTTGGGTTATGGAAGTATCGCCAGTATTCTGTCCGAGCGTTATGGCACCGCATGGAACAAGACCACCGTCCGCAACACCGTTATGGCGGCAAGGAATTAATTTCTTGCCCGCCGTAGTTTTGAAGGACCAGCTAAAGGAAGTCAATAGAAATAATGAAAAAACATAAAGAAATTTTATAAAGAGATGGCCAGATTTTGAGTACGACAAAATTCAACGCCAAAAA
>JGI20166J26741_11719140_pt1 | contig 10721 bp, 6 predicted proteins | sample TergutCu122P5_FD_26741 | JGI IMG/M metagenome (IMG submission 26741) | reverse complement strand
TCAGCGTTGCCAAACGTAGGTCCATATATATACGACGTTAGCATTTCTGGCTTTACTAGGAGCTCCATATATATGACATTAGTAGCCTAAGGGTTAATACTGAATTTACTGAAAGACTTCAGCTTCAGCAACACCGTTGTGAGAATGTCAAATATGGCGTAGGTATAATCTGTTGAGACATAAGGTTCTCACAGCGGTGTCAGAATTTCGGTTTTGTGGGATACAATGTCGAATAGTCTGTTAAGCCGGTACAGCATTTTGTAAGAACATGCCACACCTATCAATAGAGTAGGACTGGGTAATTCCGGGAGAGATGCCGCGACATTATTATAAATTTATTGTAGATAAAAAAAATTGTCAAAACAAATGGTTATTCGGAGGTTATATGTAAGGGGTTTATTCTACTAAGCTATAAGCTAAGTATTTGAACAGGTGAAAGTTTCGATGATACGGAAGAGAGAAGGAAGGTAATCTTGTGTTGTTTCTCCCGAACATTCCTGTAAAGATGCTGCGTTTGTGAGGGAAATGTGCCGCTTTTCACAATATCGTGTGAATTGAAAATGCAAGAAATATAAATTAAATCAGTTGAAAATAAATCAATGAAATATTATGAATATAAACTGTAATAACCTATTTTGGATACATAGTCTTGTAGGTCAATGAAGTACAAGATTTAGCGAATTAAATTTTCTAGATTCATTTATGTTTATTGATGTTTTTCTTTCATATAATTTTCCTGCCGCATTGTACGCACTTCTCTTTGTGCAGACAACAGAATGCGTAGAGTCGGTGTAAAGTCATAAGTCGATCCACTCATCTTCCCCTGTTGTCAGAATTTTCAGGTGTCTCTTGATTACGTCTTTTTTGATAAGCTCTTCCTTTCAATGTCTCCAGTTCTGGCAGACCTGATGTATTGCTGTTTTTTTCTCTTTCTCTATACTTCTTGAATTATTTACTTTTTGCTTCTATCGCCTTTCCTCCATGTTAGCCGCTGCAGTAAGAAGAAAAGCCACCTTCTTTTTGCAGTAATTTCGCTACTGGACTAATATTAGTCCAGGATTTGGAGGAAGTAATTTGCTCAGGAAAAACACCAGAAGAAAATATATTATACATAGTCTTGCGGAATAGATTAGATATTTTGAGCGGCTGCTGCTAAGCAGAGGCTACAGAGCAATGGAACAGGTGTGCACAAGTACTCCAAAGATATACCTACACTTTTTAAACCATATTTGAAATTTTTAAAAGCAGCATCTCTCCCACCTTCAGCAAAAGATATCATATCCTTCCCTTACCGAACCGAATGAAAACAATACCGGCGACTTTGTGTGCAGATAATCAACTTTGCAAACCTGCTAAGATATCGTGATTTTATAGTTTCTTCCTCTAGAACTAATTTAAGACCCCTTTACGAACACTAGAAACCAGTCCGTACACAGTATCAATGAACTCATCGCAATCATCGGTCGCCTAAAAAATCGCCGATGTCCAAAGAATGGACCCGGAAAACATCAAAAGTTCACCAAACGAACATTTTTACAGCGATATGCCTAGGATCACCTAAATGCGACAAACCCCAAAACGCGGTAAGCACTTACCGGGCTTCATACAGATGAATACAAGCATTTCGGACGAAACTTGTTACTTCCATCTTCAGAGTAGAAGTCTGCCTCTTCTACAGCGGAGATTAAAAGAAGAGTTTCCTCAAACACGTGGGTATCCACTTCCAAAACTACCTAGCATCACATCTCAGAAACTCGCAGTCGCTGGCAACGGTGAAGTACACCGATGGCTCACGCGTTGTCACTCAGGAGGTACCATGACAGCCACCATTGGCCTTACGTTAAGCAACAGTTAATGGCGCGGCAAACACAGCGGTATGATACTAACGTTCTGTAACTCCGGCATCTTATGAACAGGAGGGAAAATAACCTCAGATGTTGTGGCACCCGCCGGTGACTGTCATAAGCGAGGAAGATCATAAGCAAATACACGAGTATCTTGGTTACCTGCGCAACGACTGAGTGGAATGAGCTCAATAGCCAAAGTTGGTTTTATCAACAGCAGATTTACATCTGAATTGCTTGACCTTAAGGACTAACTGGGGACGCGCATGGAGACTCAATATTTTTGTCCTAACTGCACAATATGTTTTCACTCTAGTAGGATAAATGGAGAAACCGGAGTTGCGTAGTCAGTATAGTGACTAGGGTTCAGGCTGCATGGCCCAGGGCTCGAATCCTGGTAGGGGAAATAAATTATTTCTTCTCCACAACGTCCACACCCAGCCTCATATTCAATGATAACGAGGGTAAAGCGACCCGAGTGGAAGTGCCGAGGTTGAAAATGAGTTGAGCTATACATCTACTCCCCCCGTACGCCTTTAAACCATACTTTTACCTGTACGATAAATGGTACTTGTTTCCTGTCCGTTGCACCCGGGTTGCTGTGGCTACGGAACAGATCAATTGTGAGTTCGTCACGGCACGGCCAGAAGAATGTTGTACGTCACACCGGTGTGTTCAGCCAAGTGGTAAGCCATGGCACACCCGGATCAAATATGAGAGCATAGGGGTACGCCCAGACAAGACCATGTAATGGTCCTCTTTTTAAATTACTCATCTGCATGACAAATCTATGGTTGAATACCACGAAACTTTGTCACGGAAAGTTTTATTAGGAGGACGAGCACCTTGGATCTGACGGCTTTGTTGTTACGTCCTGACGGGCGAAATAAAATACGGCACACCGTTCCAGGTTGTTACCAGGCTGGAGATACTCGTAATTGTGAGATCTATTTTCACATATTTTACAAACGTTTCATAGAAAATGTCCGTGCAAAATATTAATATACGTGACATTATATGTCGAACTTGGAATTCCTGTCCTCCCTGATTTTTATCAATTAATTTTTTAAAACTATATACAAAAATTAAGAGAAAAGTAAAGAAAGTTAAAGTTTTCCCAGTTCACGCCTTTAAGGCATATGGCCGGAGTGGAGGTATAGCTCCACCCATTCTTAACCTCGGCACTAATTAGAGGTCAGCCGTTAACTTCAGGCCCCGTCCGCTTTAACCCCAGGGCTGGTCTGAAAATTTTTGGAGAAGTTCTTCTCCATACCGGCTTTCGAACCCCAGACCGCTCAGCAAGTAGCATAGTGGCTATACGGACTACGCCACGCCGGCAAAATCAACACATCCGATAATTATTGCCTTATTTATGGAACTGGCAAATAAATGTTCACTGCCATTTTCCATAAATCCCGCCTTTCCCTCCTCTGTCTTGAAACTGTAACACACTCAACTTAACATTTGAAGTATAGCAGTGAAGTAACAATCACTTTCCGGTGATGTTACTGTCACAAGGCCAAACAATCAGATTTGCAGCTTGTACTGTGTCGAAAGTGTCTTTGTACTGCATAAACTCTGAACCATGCCTTGGTTGATAAAATTCTGTCCTAATAACCAAATTCAATGTAGTACTTTGAATGGAGTTCACACATTCTAACTTCTTTATAGCCTCAAAATATTTGTACAAATATAAGAAAATTGTTTTTGTCGAAAATGTTGACAAAACAAAATAATTTACATTATCTGCAATAAACAGCTGACACAAGTGTCTATAAGAAGACCCAATGAACATAAGTTTATGGATTCCACCCTCCTTCCAGTGCAAAAGAATGTGGGAAAATTCTGTCTGTATGTATCAGTATTCAGGTAATTAAGTCGCGCAAATTTTTGACAGTGGTTTCACGCAAGTTTTGCAGTTATATTTATTTTGACTTTTGCCACTGTTACAACACACATCACACATTTGTGTTCTGAAAATGCAACAAGTCTTAATAAAAGTAATTACAGTAGAACTCCCCTTATCAGGACTCTAGTTATTCGGCCCATCATGTAAATTTGTCGAGAATTCTACGAAACTAAATTACCTTGAAATTACCGGTTATCGGATCAAGTACAGTACAGTGTTACTGCTAGAACTTCAAATCAGGCGTGGTCGAAAATTTTAGACGCATGTACGCACCGTAAATACCAACAGTCGAACTTCAAACTGCCAATGTAGCCTATTTTCAAACAAAAATCCAATTATCCGTGTTGTCTGCATAACCGGATTGTTCGCCGTCCCCATTAATCCGGAAAAGTGGAGCTCTAATATATACTTCCTGAATGCTTTGTCAAATATTGACAAACTGTTGATGTAAATATAGAACTGATTGTTACCGTTAGATAGTTCTACTCAAACTTTTCTGTCCTTTGTGAGTGAAGACTGAATATCTTTTTGACACAGACCAGCGGTACGCATCTTGTGGCCTTAATCCTTTTCTAAGTGGCGCGTGGAGCATTTAGTTCCTTGAGATTCTAAAGAACATCAGCCCCCCAAAATTATATCTTTTATCTCAGTAGCCCATAGTTGTGGAATTTCATGAAATATATAGGCACTTACACAAGTGGTTATAGACGGGAAATCCTGTAAATAGTAACCTTGCAGAAATATGAGATTTTCTCTTTACAGATTCCTGATTTCCTTATTGAAGGTGGAAGGCGCAAGACTTGGCAGCAAAGAAGAAAATTTGTCGAATTGTTGAACGCAGTAAACATCCTCAATTCAGCCAAAGATCAGGCAGCGATGAATAAAGTGCGCATCTTGAAAATTAAATAAATGCATAATCCCGCAACTGAGTGCCCATGGCAGATCTTAGAATTTATTGCACGCTATGTATTGAACAAATGGCTTCGGAACTACAAAGTTTTTATTTTAGTAATTTTAGACGACACACTTGTCCCGAGGTAAAGCGGCCAGGGGGTGGCGCTGACCACCTCCCCCCATCTAGTGCCGAGGTTGAAGAAAGAGTAGAGCTATACCCCTACTAATCTTCTGGGTCTTCATGGCCTGTTATAGAGTGAAATTCACCTTTATCTCCGTCTACCACTGAAACTTACATAAAATTAATTTCAGCGTCATCTCTCCTTTACCCCAATCTACAAGCTGCACTTTTCCCCAGCAAAAGGTTACGCAGAGCTGACTGGCACTTTCTGACACCCGATAGTATTTTACACAATGAGAAAGGGATTGAATTAAATACGCCAGTTATATGTATAAAGTAAGCAATTTATTACGTTTTACTTTTGATGGATAACATATTGAAGATGACCTTCTTCATTTGCCACACATTAACTGTCAAGAATTCGACGGAGCATTTCGGTCGCCAATTCATCCCAAAGAGCACGTTTCATCTTCTCTACTGTGTGTGGATGATCTCCGTGAAGAGATATTCCGACATACGTCACGCTTCCCTACCCGAAACTGTCACGTAGTCCGAAGTTTAGTTAAAAGTCGGAATTGACCCTACCCCCACTTATCACAAACCATCGGTTATGTATACGATTTTACAGTGTCATTGTACTTGTTTGAAGTGTGATTTGTGTGTTTTTTTGGAAGGATCAAACAAAATAAATAGCCTTTAATAATTACAGTATTAAAAAGCAATAAAAATTGTTTACGTAAGTACGAGTCACGTGATTCGCAAATTACCTAACCAGGACAATGGCTGTATACGCTTTCTATAAAGTTTCCTTCTAGGAGAAATCCGAGACCGTGCAAGCCATGGGATACCCGATACATGAAAACGCACTTCGTCGCTCATTAATATACTCCACCAGTCCACTGACACTGAACAAGTTTTGAAATGGCATGACAACATCTGTAAGAATGAGATGGGCGGGACGTGTTGCACGTGTGGGGGACAGGAGAGGTGTATACAGGGTTTTGGTGGGAAAATCTGAAGGAAAGAACCACTTGGAAGACCCAGGCATAGATGGGAGGGTAATATTAAGATGGATTTTAAGGAAGTGGGGGTGTGGACTGGATTGATATGGCTCACGATAGGAACAGGTGGCGGGCTGTTGTAAACGCGGTAATGAACCTTCAAGTTTCAAAAAAATGTGGGGAATTTCTTGATTAGCTAAGGACCGGTTAGCTTCCCAAGAAGGACTCTGCTCCATAAAGTAAGTAAGTAAGTAATTAAGTAAATAAGTAAGTAAGTAGGCAAGTAAGTAAGTCGTCATCTCTTCCTCGGTGTGCAGGCTCTTCCCCCCCCCCATAGAGCCAAAATACTGCCTGCAATTTACCAGTCGGCTCTGCGCCACACTTTGCAACACATCTCACTTCAGACGAATAGACTTACTGTCAAGTTGGATGTAATATCTGCGCAGCCCCGGTAGAAATTTGTCGACATTTCGGATGAACTACCTTTACGTACGGACAGAATAAGTAGTCAGCAGATTCTTCAGAAGCATCAAGGGATTTCTACCATACCGCTCGGCGTCACATCTCAACCTCCAGTACATTTCTGTCACCATCGTGAAAGTGTCATGCCTTCCACTGCTTGATATCATTTCCCTGACAATGTACGTGTATTTAGATTATAGGTGCAATCATACTAACGTGCTGAGTCATCGGCCAAGTGGCCCATAACAGAAACAGCATACCATACAGACACATATAACAAAGGATAATAAACAGGACACAAAACAAACATAAAAAAATACCCTTAATTAAGGCACCTTATCGTTAGAAGTAAAAATAATATCAAATCTGACTTACTGTGATAATTTGCCTTCTTAAAGCACATAAATTACTACAGAGTCTGCCGCAAAAGCACAGCTGACTGAGGGCAATTTTTAGAGGATGCACTAACATGAAACAAAGGAATACTTCGAAGGTTCCGAGTGGGAACTCGAAGGCCAATGTCCGTGGGAGAAGGACAGTATTTAGAAACCACCCCAAAAAAACATTGAAAACAAAAACTGCTTATATGCAAAAATTGTCCAAAAATCTGGGAGCCACCTATAAATTCTAGGCGCAAGAAGGGTGTTACGAAGCAAGTCATATGTTGAGGACCAACAAATATTAGTCGCCACAACACAAATTTAGTCACTATGGCGAACTGGATCCCCGGATTTTGGCACCCCCGTACTAAATCAAGCCTATACCTCATGCTTCCATAAGTTTTAAAATGCTTTTGCTATAAGCTAACTTTAAAAAATATGTTGAAAATGGGGTATAATCTTTGACATTAAGATTCGGCGTGTCATAACATTCAACGGATTTGTATGAATGTAGAAGGTTACGGGCTCAGCAAATATTGGAATGAAAGAGGAGCTAAAGGTACAAGGTAGAGATCAGAGAATGGGAAAGCAGTGTCCTTGTACAAGGACTGTATAGCGTGATGTAAAGTGCTGTGCATAAGCATATACAACTGTATAAGTATCAAACAAATCAAGCCCGCTCAGCCTTGTTGATCGTGAGGACAACTTCGGCAAAATTTGTTCTGTATGAGGCAAACATGAAATTCTGTACACAGAATGAAGGGTAAGTAAGTATGGGCCTACGTGTAATTTTATGTACGATTCAATCTGCTGACTATTTTATACATCACGTGCAATAAATGTACGGATAATAGTAGGAAAAATCATTTTAAAAATGGGATTCTTAACAAAGGCTATGATTCTCTATTTTTAACACATTTTTCCCTCAAAAATGAACTAGTAACGTAATATGTCTCCAGAATTAAACGCCTCAAAAGTTTCTGAATTTGCTTCGGCATTCTAGCTCGGTTGTACCAGGGAAAGATTTAAAGAAGCCACCATTGAATTTGTTTGGAAGGACTGAATAAAACCATGAACAAGGTCAATATTAGCGGTGTCTGGATTGAGTTTTGAACCGAGATCTTTCCAGTATGAAGTAGCAGTGTTTACCAACTGTCGCGAATTTCAGTTTGGTGATCTCATTTACAAAATAGAAGTCAAGTCAGAATTGTGCGAAATGCCTGTTAAAGTGTACAATATCGCGAGATTGGTCATTAATCGTGCCTGCAGCCAACACATTGAGCCTGCAGGCTTGCGGTTCGAAAAGAGATTCACTGTCGTTCAACGCGTCGCGAATCGATATTAAATTTCATGCTCTTGCCGGAGGACATCTGTAACGTGTGGGCACAAGTGTAAATCATCGAGCTCTCGATGCAAATTTTAGTTTCGTTCATTCCCCTCACCCTCCCAGAATACATGGCAGCCATATTTCGTAGTAGAAACAAAAGAACGTGAAATAAAGCAGGGGTTGTTTTAACCAATCACAAAACACGTTACAATACAATAAAAGTGCAACATGTGAAACAGCGCAGGCGCAACTGTCCTGTAAAATCTATAGTACCTACCCCTCAGTCCGGTTGCTATGGCTACTGGACACACGCGCGTGCTGTATAAATTGCAGACTCCTCATCTCCTTTCGTCCCGTGGAGATGGAAGACGAGAATATTGATCCTTCCAATTCGAGAGCTTTAAACAGGCTTATTTATACCAATTCGTGTTAATAGCTAGTGATTTTTAGAGTGTGTTTGAGAACAAAGTTTCACGGGGAGGGTTTGAACGTAAGATATACTAAGTAAGAAAGAAAATGTTATAAATTTAGAGCCAAAATCAAATTCTAAATTGTAATTTAGGTCCAACAGCAGCAATTTTAATCGCAACCCCCTGAGTCGGTTCGGAAATCAAAGGCGAGACCTGAACTTTTGTCCATTTTCCCCTTACTTGGTCCATTTATCTTCCTCACCAATTTGTTTCTAGACAATGCAATGCACTGCTCATCTAATTCACTACATGTGCAAGTACCTTCATGTTGCACGTCTCTCGTTAATCGTACGACATTGAGCTATACATAAAATACACAGTTTTGAGTGTTCATTCTCTCATTCAACGTAAGACCAGCCACTGGATCCTATTCTGAACCAGCTCAAGCCAATTAACATTTTATACAACCTGTTTCTTTAAAATACAATTAAATATTACATTTCCTTTACAAACAACTTAAACAATCATGAAGCGATATATATACCTTTATTTATACTCATTCATATAGGTGTATACACATAAATTACAAGCAGTACAATATACAGAACGACGTAACAAACGAATTGATTAGTCTACGGTATTACAGGGGGAACAGAGATGAATTATCGGAACACAGATTCCTGTTAATTGTGATGCCCGTGATTTAAGTCGCTCTTCTTCCGTGGTGCCTGAAAGACAGAAGCAAGAATTTAATAACAACGTAAGATAGCCTTCAGTACCGAAATACAGAAAGTGTACAACCCCGCAGCTAAATGAACAAGGAAATGGATAACATGTCGAAAGGAACGCTTTGTGTCACATGTCTGTAAGACTTTATGGCTACTTCAAAGTGTTCGAATTTTACCCAGTTCTGTTTAGTAGCCTAATGCTTGTGGGTCAGATCTTGCGTAGGAACTGCCATGTAAAATATGTTACTGAAGGAAAACTGGAAGGATAAAAGTGACGGAAAGACGGGGAAGAACAAGTAAGTAGCTACTGGATGAACATAAGGAAACAAGAGGATACTGTAAACTGAGAGTAAGCACTGTATTGCACTCTGTGGAGAACTCACTCTGGAAGAGGCTGTGACCCTGTAGTAAGACTACGTAGTGACAACGAATGCTTATACATACCGGACGTCCGGGCGTCTGTTCCGTTATAAATGTTGAATGAACAGATGCATTTTAAGGGAACTCTGTACAAATACGTGTAACAAGCCGTCAGTTCACCCAGTGAACGTAACTTAAGTTCAAATTTTACCGTTGTCGTTAATATTGATAAGGATTGCCTGATGTATCAGGTAGTGATAAAAGGTCGATAAATAGTCTATATTACTTTAGCCAGGGCGGAAATTATGCATTTAAATTTGTCATGTATTTGAGTATTTACAAAGATAAAAGGATTTAAAAGAAAATTAACTCCATTTGAAGAACAAAAACCAGTTAATGGCAGACTTTTTTGGAAGTCCAACACAAAATAATTTTATTACCAACTGAAATATTCCAGACGACATTAAAATTGGTAGGACCATCAGAATGACACCTTCTTGTGCTGAGCACGGTACAGTTCCTTTCTCACAACTCAGCAATACAGTCTGCAGCGAAAAGGAAATGTGCGATGCTTTGACCGAACTAAACAGGGAGGCGTAACTTTCTGACATAATAAATCACACGCTACTCCTACCTCTTACACCTTTATCAGCTGGGTACACATAGGTCACGTGAAGACGTTGGCTGCATCCACGGGGGCTGGGAGTTAATCGCCTAAGGACCGTTGTCCTCACAGATGGAACATAACAGCTGTGTTGGGATCAACATTTGCACGGTAAAGGTAAAGTTGACCCTCTATACGCCAAATAGGGGGGAAGAGAGGCATAGTTCCACTTATTCTTAACCTCCGCACTAGATGGAAGTGAGTGGTCAGCTTCACTGCCCAGCCGCTTTACTCCGCCAGCAGACTGGATGTTCCTCAGAGCCGGTTCTGACGCTTTGGAGAAGACAAGTAAATCTCTGTCCCTTCAGATAATTGAACCCCGAGACTTCCAACAAGCACGGTACTTCTTTAGCTAAAACATCTTGGTTAGTACTGTGCGGGTTTTGAGATGCAAGGTATAGGATGCTCCTCTTAAGGCTCTCCTGTACCCACCCATACTTGTGCCTGTCTTGGGACGTGATAAAGAGACCAGTGGGTCCGCCAGCGAACCGGTCAGTTATTTTGTACGAACTAAATTTCTAATAGACTTTTCAAAATAACAACTTAATGCACAATTCTTTTATTCTTCAACAATATATATGTTACACTACGCTCCTCAACATGTTTCGAGCAGCACGCTGC
>JGI20166J26741_11719029_pt1 | contig 10721 bp, 6 predicted proteins | sample TergutCu122P5_FD_26741 | JGI IMG/M metagenome (IMG submission 26741) | reverse complement strand
GCTGGCAACGGGTTGTACACAATGCTGGTGACTACATTGAAGGACAGTAAAACCTCAAAACATGTATCTATTTTGTATCAGTTGTAAATAAATAGTTGCCGCTATTAAAGTTCCAACCCTCATATAACTCTCACAAAATATTGTCCTCTTGCAGAACATTCCCACACAAAGCCATGATTGCAACTGAAGGAAAAAAGAGTATCTGAATGAGTGGTCTCTTTGTTGCAGTCTTATGGTTCTAAAAATAGGGGGTCATGACTGGTCTGTTTGTTTATAACTTGAGACCCAAGCATCCTGCGTCAAGCTGTTGATAAACTCGAAGTGATAAGTGAGCCAGACCAGCTGACAAACGCCTGTGCAGGACGTTGTGTAAATAAACGGATAAATTTGTGACCCGTCAACAATATGTGGGAGAGCGATCACGAGTTTCCTCATGGCCCGACGGCAAGGTGTTAAGGAAGAGGATAAACTGGTGTTAGTGATTTTCAAATATCACTTTTGGTAACATCATAAATAATCTCACCAAATACTTCCATTGTATTAGTAACTGCTAAGCATCACTACAGACATTAGTATAATAAATTTACTCTTACAAAATGTGATTTTCAATTTATAGCGGTTCGTGTGGTCCATCTCGATCATCTGTTCTTATTTAACAGCATTAATTTGCAGTAAAGTTCGTTACTACAAATATCCTTCAGAGGTATACATCATAATCATTTACAAGTGCCCTAAGAAGTCAAAAGTGAACAGCAAAGATACTCCATCTGTGTTCCTTGAAACCCTGGTGGGGTTCCACAAGCTTATTTATTTGTAATGAAATTGGAGAACATAAGTTTGATAAGTTTAATTGCATCCTTTGTTTTCCTCGCCATCTTTGTTCATAATCAGCACTGGGCATATTTCTACTGTAGTTCACAAATGGCAATGTGTTATTTGTCATAAGTGTCCTGAAAAGTTTGTGTTCTAAAAAGTTCTATTTCATTTTTGCACTAAAAAATTAATGTTTTTGATTTACATAGGTTCCATGAAAATTTTAGTTAGCTCGTGAGGGTTCTGCAGCTACAAACAGTTTGAAGGCCTCTGTTGTAGAGAATTGAAATGTACAGTACTTGAAGGCTCTGAACTGCTTTTGCTTATCGGTCACTGAATGCAATACTGGCACAACTCAAAAATTGCCCATTTGGAGTTAATACTACAATTGGGCTCAGAAATATAACAACTACATCCGACAATACTGGCACACTTCTCAGTCAAAACATAACCCTCTAGATGCCATTATTGTCAGATCTAGGTGTATTTTTGAGCTGTACCATAGTATCAACTCCAAATGGGCAATTTTTGGGTTGTGCCATTATTGAATTCAGTGAGGGATATGTTGGAGGTGTTAATTTATTAGACTGAAAATAAATAATACAAAGAATGATACATTCTTATAATGTAATTATAACAATGGAATTTTTAAATTAGTGGGGAATACACTAAATGCACTGATATTATATCATTTTGAATCTGGTCTTCAATGATAAGAATTTATTTCGGATTGTACTGAGATCAAGTTGTGGTCTTTTAATAAAGAGCTCCCTCTGGGTATTGCTGTATGGATGTTTTACTGCATATGATTATGTATTGTGAACACAACCATTTACCATGTTATCAGATTCATCCTCCCATTGTCAATGCTGCAAATGTGTGTACAGCCACTTTACTGTTGGGAGCCCATGAAAAATTGTGTCAATGCATGGCAGCATCTTACTGATTGGTATTGCTGCAGTTCTGGGTGTGGTCTATTGTCTAACCATACTGAACAGAACATGGTCCTATTATTATGGTTAACTTGGGCTAACGAACACCCTGAGCTCGGCCTGATGCTCTCACAGTGGCGTTGATAAGGATTAAAATCTTGCAGTATATGATGCTGTGTCAGGTGGGTTAGTATGTCCCAGTGTTTGAAGCATCAAGGTGCTGTCATCGTCAGGGTTCAAAAAGTCCAAGAATATGAAGTTGACACCATCTGTAGAAACATCACAAACGGATAGCCCAACAACACAGCATACCGTCTCAGAGCACTTGCACCCTGTGAGGGTATTTTTATCACAGGAATGGAAGTGTGATTTTTCAAGGTATTGTGTTCTGTTTGGAATATTTAGATAATACATTAAGTTTGGAAATGTGAATAATAACATTTCAGAACAATTTTGAATATCTTGTCCTTTTGGGTAGAAAACTTTTGTGTTTTGTACCTACTCGAGAAAGCAAGATGATGCTGTAAAATTGTAAAACATAACGTAATTTATTTGTGTCCTAACTGTATTTTGGGTTGTTGAGATATGACAGTACTTGTCTTGCTGACTCCACAGAAATGAAAGATATGAAATAACGTATAACAAACAGACCACGTCAACCATTCGTGCTAGAATTTAATGCCATATAAAATGCAGTCTTCAAGATGTTTGTGTGTGTGTGTGTGTGTGTGTGTGTGTGTAGAGAGAGGGAGAAAGTAAGTACAGAGAGTACAAAAGTGATGTTTCCAGAACACTGTCTTGGTCAAAGGCTATTCATTTTTTAATTTCTGATGTAAGAACGAAATATATTTATTGAACCCTTTCACTTTGTTGTTCTCTCCAGATCAGATGATTTGCAAATATTGCAATTGATATATCAGATTTTATGTACTCATGTACATACCTTTGCACTTTTTATTGATACCCTGTAGATTTACATTGTTTATACAGATATATGAAAATTGATACATTGATCATGTAATGAGAATGTTCAGCTATGCTGTGTGAAGAGAAAACAGAGCAGCCAGGACATTATTATGTTGAGAGTTGGCCTAGTGGTCATGTTAGACAGACACAATACATTGAGGATTGGTGCTGTAAGGATGAGACCAATGGTATAATGAACTGCAGTCAATGCTTTAATTAATAATACGAGAGTTTCATCTTAAAAACCTTGTATTACTCTTTGGTTGCATGATGCAGCACTGTTGTGTTGAGAGAAGTGTTAGTAAGTTGTGTAAACTTTAATTATATTGTGTTCAGCATTACTACAAAGTTCAAACTGTGGAGCCATGTACTGCGTATGGAATACAAGTCTGTTATTTTGAGGCAGTGATATTTGGTCCATACTTTGTGCCTCACAATCATGACATGGATTGTGGAATTATTATTTTACATGTAATGTGTGTAAGGTATGTGTTCATACATTTGTAATTATATTTATATATACATACTGGTAATAGACCAAATGTCATAAATTTAATTGTTTGGGGTAATAACAGTAACAGTCTTTGGGGTGGTCAAGGCCAGAACCAGGCTGTAGAACCAAAGGAGTAATAATAATATGCAGGTTTGAAATTGTTTTAAATTGTAATGTATACGTCATAAATCATAACATATCAGTTTATGGAAGTATACTTTGTGTGTCACTCCTACCCAAGAACAGGAGAGATCTTTATGCTCTCTGTTGTTTGCATCTATTCCTGTGCCATGCACTAATTCTGTATTGTTTTATTTATCTAAGTTATGGAATGTAACTCTGATTGTTCAGGATATAATTGTGTATGTAAAATTATTGTATCTAGTAACACCATTATATATATTATATACATTATATATATTATATACATTCTTACAGCAAGGATTTTCATGCAAAATTTGACAGCTCTGTAACACATATGAAGTTCTGTTCCTTGTTGAATGAGACACTGTTATACAATACACTATTGTCATTTTATCCTTGTCTGCAAAACCTCTCAAGTAAAGCTTCCTTTGTGGAACTTCAAGTTGGTTCAGTTTCCTCCTCCTCTTCTTCTTTTCCTCCTCCTCCTCCTCTTCTTCTTCATCTTCTTCTTCTTCTTCTCCTCCTCCTCCTCCTCATCTTCCTCTTCTTCTTAACCCCTTGCCAATCTGTTTGTGTAGCTCTAGATGCATTCAAGTGGTAGCCAGTACGTGCTCTGTCAGTTCTGTCTTGCGTATTTCACATTTACACAGCAGTGTTTCCTGGATCTGGGTCTTCTGGGTTATGACACTGTTGCTGGGCTAATGTTTCCCAATGTTGTGAAGGAATTTAGTGCCTTCTTCTTCAACCCTCAGTGCTTAGGAGTGAAGGCCCTACATTTCCTTGAAATGTGAGGAAAGACTAACTCAGTGACCCAGCATAACATCTCAGAAGACTGGGAACCTCAACTGCATTATTTTGTTTTCATAAATGAAATTTAAAGCTGCCATCTGTTAATGACAAGAAGAAATACTGGCACAACTGAAGTGTAAACTTCAAAATACTTGGGAGTGTTGATAAAAGGTACACCTCAAATGTGGCCAGCATGATGGTAGTCATCAGTGTTTCAAAGACAGGTTGTCAGTACTAGGTTTTTGAGATATATTTGTAGTAATTTTTGGCTTTCTCTGTGGGTTTGTATTTTGAGAAAATTATGAGAAAGAAGTTGATGGCAGAACAAACTACACCATCAGGGTAATGAAACATGTTACCAAATGTCTGTGTAGTATGTTACAGCACATCCTTACAATCATTGCACAATTCCATGTACACTTGATAATTGCACTGTTGCTAGGAGAAAGATAAAGTACAAATTGTCTAGAGCGTCAGATTCCCTTTTTCTGCACATATCATTTAAATGGTAGGGGCGAATTTTGTTCTCCCACATTGTGTATAAGCCCAAAGCAGGATGGGAACTGTGTGGGGCTGGGCTGTGAGCATGGTGCATATATGCAGAACAGAAGGGCAGACCTTGAATCAGAAAAACAGTGAAACAGACCAAATGCATTAGACCATAGAAGCAAAAGACATTATCATGCCAGGGCATATGAGGGTAAATTTTAATTTTTGTGTTGCATATAGTATTATCAGTATTATGGTTATTTAAGTATTTCTGGGGACACTAATTTTAGTCTCATCATGATCAATAGGTCAAACCATCAAGGTGTTTTTGCTTTGTGTACTAATCTTTTGTGATACTCAGATGGGGTATGTGAAAGTGCAGACCAATATATTTATCACAGGCATTTGAAATGTTTTGTGGGACAGAAGTTTAGAACTTGAGGATTCAAGTCAAGTAGGATGTTGTGCTGTATCAACTAATAAATAGTGATGTTTTGAAGGAGTGCAATGCCTCAGTCTTGAGGATCAGACAGTCCAAGGAGGGTTGATTTTATTTGTGTATTTGTTACAGTGACTGGGCTATAGCTGGATTGCCAAGGAATGATGGTTCCATCCTTGGCAGTGATGAGATTTTTCTCTTCTTCATAGTGTCCAGACTGACTTTGGCACCAAACTAGCCTCATTCGGTGGTTACCAGGCACCCTTTCCCAGAGGTATAACATATATAGCATGGAGGTGACCATCCCTATCTAGTGCCACAGTGAAAGTTGTGCAGAGGGAAAAATCTTCACTTCTACCATAAAAAAATGGCAACCATAGAAATTATATACTGTCTAAACAAACAAAATGAAATGTGGACCATGAGAAAGGTACAGGTTTTGTGTGTATATTACAAATTTTGTCACAAATACAGCTTGGTTTCTGGTGGTTGCATCAAGTATGTCAGATTTCTGCAGTAGTGATGTAAGGGTTTATGTGCTCATCAACATAAAATATATATTTGTATGTATATATGTATACAAGAATTATGAATCACAAACAAGTTTCATTAATTCACCACCAGCAGTGTTTGGCCACCTACAAAAGTGCCGAGTCAGCTTAAATTGAGGTGATATGCTGAATTCCACTAATTTTAGCTTTTTTATTTTTTGGTGAAATTGATATATCTGTTTTGTATGTTTTTTGACTATGTAACTTTTGGGTACCTTCAACAGCAGCACCCTATTTACACAACTTCTTGCTGATGGCCCATGGAATCTGAAACATGTTGGAATCAAATTACTGGAACTTGGCTGTGATTTAAAGCTCTTGTGTACATACTTCATTTTGGCACCAGGGAAGTAGCAGATGGTACCCTTTGGATAAGAAGCTGTATTGGCCCCTGTGGACTCTGGTCATCTGCTGTGTAGGATGGGTTTACAGATGGGTAGGCAGTCTTGTTCCTTGAACTTAAATTATAGAAACTGAAGAACTTTGTATCCCCCTCCTACATCTTTATAGTATCAGATCTGCTGTTCCCCAGAGAATATTAGTATCCAAATTGAGGCAAGCAGGATCAAATTGTCATTCCAAGAAGAGGGAGTGTGACGACCATCTGGAAAAGAAGTTTGTCACCACTTTCTTCACCTCAAAAAGATGTGCAAATGCATATCAAGGAGTTGCCCATGTGGAATGCAAAGATTTGATCAGAGCTCTTGGAGTTATAAAAGGCCCAATAATACCGAAGCCATAAGAATCTGTCACAATGGGGATGAGACAATGATGGATTGGGCACTTTGTCTTGACTGAACGTATAAAAATGTCAGTTTTGGAGAGACAATGAATGAAAGAACTTTGCAGGGGATATGCTTGATTCAAAAGTCATTAAATATATCACTTGCTTATTTGCACTGCATAACCACACCTATGTTTATGCACTAAAATATATAAACATTTTCTCACACCATGTTGCAGATGCTGGAAATAACAACAACAGAAATTTGTAATCTTGCTGAGACCCCTAAGGGACTCAAAAAAATTTACTGTGAAAATCCAGTGTTTTATTAATTTTGTACTACAATATATTATGGCTAAATTATGGAGAATGAGTACTACAGCAGGCAAGACTAAAATTTGTTAATACCTGTACCAGCCTGCACATCATAATTTGCCACCCCAGTATTATTAGCTCATTCTTTATACGAGGCGTGTCCAGAAAGTTAACATACATCACATGTAGGCCGATAGGGAAATTTGTTATGCTTATTACGGCAACACTGCCGTCGACCTTGATCCTTTACCTGTGAGCGGTGCTCGTTTGACAGTGGTAGAACCGGCTTTGTTTGAGTGAGACGTGTTTGAAATGGCAGCGCCGATCTAAAGTCCCGCCAAATGCGAGGTACGTTCCGTCATACGATTTCTCAACGCAAAAGGTGAACGTCCAGCAGAAATACACAAACAGATTGTTTCTGTTTATGGTAACCAGGCGATTTCCACTTGTTTCTTCACCTAAAGATACATCTCGCTGGGAAAAAGTTCGACGACGTTGATGAGGCGCAAGAAGAAGACATTACGTGGTTCAAATGGCAGGCGGCAGACTTCTATGACTCGGGAATACAGAAGCTGGTTCCAAGACTTAATAAATGTTTGAACAATGCCAGCGACTATGTTTAAAAATAAAGTTATGTACAGGCAATTCATTCACAGTGTCGCTTTTGTAAATTAAAATGTTGTTCATGTTTAAGACCTTTGTATCTTTACTTACCGGACACGCCTCGTAACATTGATGAATATGAATATGAACTGCAAGGAAGCAAAGAATGTTTTTCTGTTTGGGAAGTGGCAAATTCAATTTATCTTCTCAGAACTGGTTTTTCAATAACCTGACCTTTTCTCTTTTATCTTACACACATATTTACTGTTTAGGGCTCAATGTGCAGCACTGTCACCATCTCAGCGGGTAATTAAAGTTTCCATCTACAGAATATTATCAGGAAGATGGAATAAAATTGGAAAACTAAAAAAGGGGGTGACAAAATTACTCGGGAAGTAAGTTTTATTTGGCGACTCTCCCTGATAGTGCGAGATAAGTAGTCATATTATTTTGCAGGCTACACAGAATACTGTACATTTTTATAATAAGAATTCGTAGCACTTTTCTTAATAACGAAAGGGCTTGGAAGGGGGAAGGAGGTGACAAACTGTTCAAAAAGAGCATGAAAATAACTGGGAAGAAACAAACTCAGGAATAAATTGTGCATAATCTAAGGTTAAAGCTGGAAGCAGCAAACTGTAAATACGTAGAACAGCAATGCATAGAAAACCAGATAATTCATGACAAGCGCCTGTCATGCATATTGCACAGATCAGTGGCTTAGTATAACAATTTCTGTTTCAATGGGTACAGCGATACACATACCATGAATATTATTTTGTAAGATTAATCATTTTCTCATTGCGTAATACCTCTGCCTAATGGAAAGTAGGCACCATTGTACATTATGCGCCATGCTATAAGCTTTCTCATGAATCACGCAAGCTTGAATAAATGTCAGTGTCTGTAAAGTAACCAATACGAGCGTATGAAAACACAAAATAAAGTTTAATGGACGTTACAACATTATTCGTACGCTTTTACGTGAAGAATCTTTATTTTTATAAACTTGTACGTGAAGTTCCTCATGCGCAGAAAAGGACGCTATTCCCACAATCCTTTTGAGTTGCATCCGTCGCATCGTAGTTCAGTTGAGTGAAGACCATGGCGGAGGTGTTTAAAATAGGGGATTTAGTATGGTAAGCTAAAGTGGTAAAAATTGCGTTCTGCGTCAATTAGAGTTACACATTTGCATTGTGGTTTTCATTTGCGTGTTAACTAAGTGATACATTTAATTTCAGGGCGAAAATGAAAGGATTTTCTCCTTGGCCAGGCCGGGTGAGTGCTATATACTTCCAGTATGAAACCGTTAAAGTACAGTTTGCTAGTCCTGCCAGCATGTGAAAGTGGTCTAAGATAAATAAAGATAGTTACAGAGAGGCACCGGGATAATTTAGAACAATATGGTCCCAAATTTTAGAGTGTTATATTTATGTATAATATAAACAGTCCGCACATGGGATGTAAACAAACACCAGCAACTAGTCGAGAGCGGGAATTCGTGTTGTAGGTTAGGAAAGATTGAAAAGCACCTAAAGTTGATACCTTATTGTGTCATTATAGCGGCGTATTTCATGATAATATTTTTGTAGTCGTAAACTTGTGCCACATTTCGAAAACTTCATAAAAGTGGCATAATGTGATACGTTGAGCGGACGTCACATTGCATCAGGACATTGATTGGAATGGAATCCGTGAAATTAAAAATGAGCTTAAAATTTTTGTAGGACAGTTGAGGTATAAGTATCCGTCATTGAAGTTGTTGATTAGGAGATGCGTATTTATAACAAACAATATTTGGTTGGGTCATTAGCGATTTTTCTTGATGATTAACTTGTCAGTTTTTGTTGTAAACCATTAGGAGCACGAGTGTTGCCTAGGACGCCAAGACTACCATGACACGGTTGAATTAGAATTAGGATTTGTTATGTTCCACACATGCCTGTAGGACAAAGCCAGTGGTGTAGAACATGTAATACAAATGGTACTTAATGCAAATAAAAATGTTTTAATTAATAAGAGTATAAGTGACTTCGTAATTATTACGCATATTTACAGAGAGTTTGTTACAATGTACAAAGAAGTAATTAAGTACTTTATTTGTACTGCCTGATAAAGTGTCTTTTAGTCTACTATGCAGGAAAGATTTATATTGCTTACACACTGCATAACTGATTCTGTCCATGATAGGGCCTCCACTTGCTGTCTTGTTATGTCGAACTATTCTGCCATATATGTGCCAACATCTTCAATGGCTGGTTTTATTTTAAAAGGCTACATTTTTGGCTGCACATGGTAGTATAATTGTATTATAAAACCTGTTTTACAAGCCTGGAAGACAAATGTCAGTAGTTGGCAACCATTAGCAGTGTAGCATTGTCAGCAGTGATTGTGGGTGTAATATCTGTGGTGGTTGCAAAGGTAATTGCCAGAAGTATCCTGCAAGCTGAATGCCTAAGACATAGAGTAATAATTTTCAGACATAAAGAAATACCAAGCAGATCATGCCATAAATATTTACTGTTATATTTCACCTTTCTCCAGTCATGTGCATGCAGTGAGCCGAGAGTTTAATGTAACCAAATGAAACTTTTAATTGTTAACCTTCCACGTGTGATGGTAAATCAGAACTTAGAGAACATAGTATTGCTGCTGTAATTATCGTTGACCCTGAATTGTCATAAATATTTTGAATTATAAACCTTTTGACATTAAATGAAAACTCATCCTAACCTGTGATTGAAACCTGAATAGTTAATTGCCCCAAATATCTGTGAATAGAAGAAAACCTGACCTTGTTGCTGTAATTGTTTGTTGATCTTTAATCAGTGGACTGAAACTTCAAAGTTGCTGTCACTAAAATAAAAATTCAAAGCTTGCCTTGTGTGGATTGCCGGTTTCTTTTGTTATAAGATTTCATGTCACTGAAATCGAACTGAAACCATAACCCATGTAGAATATTTTTTATTTTGCAAGTTTGGGGATTTTCACAGAATTTTTGAGGTTTCTGTGGAGTTGGCATTATGTTACTGGGTAAGCACTTTCTGCCATTTCGAAGGAATGTGGCACCTTAGTCTGAAAGGGTCCAGAGGTCTGAGATGAATGTTTTTCATTTTGTCACCATAAATCTTCTGCCACTAACATTAAGTAGATTACAGTGTGTTTTGTTTTATGTGTGCCATCATAGTGTACATTACTGAAATGAAAACACAGAATGAACATTTATGGATTACAAGTTATTGTCAGACCCTGTGTGTCTTTGATATATTGACTGAACTTGGTGGTCGAAGGACATAACAAAAAACCAGAAAAAGATGATTTATAACAGTATGGTTAAAAGTGTCCTTATCTACGGAGCCGAAACTTGGAGTTTATATGAGGATGACAGGAGGAGAATTAACGCAACTGAGATGGATACATTAAGACAGTCAGCAAGGATTTCTAAACTAGATAGAAAAGTGAA
>JGI20166J26741_11718918_pt1 | contig 10722 bp, 6 predicted proteins | sample TergutCu122P5_FD_26741 | JGI IMG/M metagenome (IMG submission 26741) | reverse complement strand
GGATTTATTTTTAAAAGACATAATAAAATTATCATTATCCAATTTTTTTGCTTCTCTTAGAAGGGTTTTGTAAATTGACTGATATCTCTTTATATAACATCTCTTTATATAACATCTTTCATGAAAACTCACCAAATCACTGGATAAGTACCATATGAAGCTGTATACCAATGAAGATGATTCGTTCTGTTCTTCACATTGTCATTTTATTACATATTGGGAAAACAAACACTAAAGTACGATATATTTATATGATAAATAGTATGCAAGACAAGTAAGGTTTTAAATTTTCTGGGAGAAACTGACATAAAGCTCAAGAAACTAAAAACATTCCAGACAACAGTAATACATGTAATGGAACAATGTGATGCTGGAAGCAGAATCAATTTTTTTATTGGATTCCTTAGTTGGTTCATGATGGTGAAAGTGACCCTCACTTGATTTTCCTCTTCACTGTCACACAATACAAACAAAATAATTAAGCCCCTATTCTTCGAGGACACATTTCTGGAAGGTGTGTAGAACAGTCTACCAATTTCTCAAGAGGCTAACAGAGGAAGAACACATATTCATTCTTCTAACATGACTCTGCTGCTGATAATATGAGCATCCACTGATGCTTTCAGGGAAGTACACTGTGACAGAATTATTAGTAGTGGTGTGTGAATAGCATGCTCTTTTTATGTCAATCCCTGGTGCTTGTGTAAATCCAAGCTGAATAAAAGAAAAGTATGTGAGTAGAAGTTACCCTCATTTCCAAAGAAATTCAACATGAAAATGTAAAATTTTGCTGAAGTGTTTGGTATATAAGTGAAGAAATGGAGAGCATTTTTAATCTTTGCTTTAATCTGGGTTAAGTTTCATTTGTATTGTGTATGAACAGACTAAGTTTACCAGTTCCACTAGTGGTCCTGGCTTTAACAGAGTGCCAAGTCAATGAATTGTAGCTGCATTTGGTGATGGTGGTGGGAGTCGTCTGTGCATGAGAATGAAAACATAAGCCTTTATGTTGGGTGTATTTTAGTGTACATACCATGTACGTTCAATTTACTGAGTTACAGCTGTACATCTTCGTCATATAAATGTCGTGGCTAATTCTGGTAGACTATCTGTGATGGGGCATGATAGAAGAGTGGAGGAAATCTGTCACAAAATATTTTCCACATGTCACTAGGACTATGAAGGGTCATCTTAAAACGTAATGTTCTCATAATGAGTCACTACTGTGCATTAATCAAACCAAATGGTAATAAATAATGCTGTAAAGTTTGCAAACTAATATATTTCACTCTTTACATTCACAAGGAATTTGGGATCGTACACTATAATTTTAGGGACAAGAGCAATGATACATCACAGGATAGCGGAGGTGATACATACCACACTCGAGTTCGATTTAGTTGAGCCTCCACCTGAAGAATTCAGGGCAGCTGGGGCTGAAGTAGTATTATTTGTGCCTGACTGAGAATGAATAGGAGTTGGTCCTAACGGCACCATTGTTAAGTATATGCCGGCAAACAAAACTATCACGGTTGCGATTGTTGGCAAATAGTCTCCGTAGCGCAACTTACAACACTCCACACTCACACGTGAAAGAGCGGCGTATAACTTGATCGTACAAATGAAGTCAGTAAATGCTTCTTAGACACATACGATCGCTGCTGAAGAATGTCTACCTCATCCCCTCATTCTTCCTTTGCGGGCGAAGTGATTTTATGAATAGCTCTGTATGCACACCGTATTTTAAGAAATAATCGAAAGACAGCATTCTTGTGTCTTCCAAGCTAAACAAGATCCACACATCAATATTTATGCCACATACCATACGTTAACGAACGGTTAGTACAATAACAAACTATGCTTCATCACACACGACATACGAACAATCCCGACTTACATTGCTTACCCAGCATGCAACAGTGACGGGTCACGTGATGTGTACAGCTTGTTGGAGGCCGAGTGGAGGGACGCTGCAGTGAAATGTCCGAGAAAATACAGAGTTTTGGGTATAAAGTGTTCCGTATTTGGATTCATCAGCATATTGCTTGGACATGATATTGAAAATATATGTCGAAACTCAAAATATGCGGTGAAACGTTGCAAAATATGATGAAATCTAAGAGCACCGAGATCATGTGACATGAATGGACCAATCACAGAGTTGGAACTTTGAAAGGATTTTTCACCACTCAAACCCGTTGGAGTAGCTGCGTAGCCATTGCTGTTTGTGTGAGAGTGCGATAGTTGATTATTAATCTAAGATCATCATGGGTATCAAAAAGCATCCACCTCTGCAAAGCAGCAAGAAATCGTCTTCAGACTCCAGTGCATGGTACTAACATAATTCTTTCCATAATTATAGACTTAATCTGAAGTTTCGAGTTTGTATCAGTGAGTGGGTTCCCCAGTCCCAGGGAAGACGGCCATAATAACATCAAGCAAAGCTTCGGGAGAGGCGTAGTGTAGTGTTTTGCAAAATTTACCATTGAAATCCATCTCCAAGATACAGGTAGGTGGTTCTCCGTCTCTGTCGGTACCAGTGGAATAAGTTAATATAAGATTAGTAATGCATGGAAACATGTTTTACGAAATGTTGTGAAGGAGGTAGTAGGCCTCCCTGCTTTCTTCCCTGAAAGGGGAACCCGCCATGTTGCAGGAGCTTGGAACTAAAACAGAGAAACCGAACAAACTCGTGTTATTAAGTGTATATGTATAGTCTGTGTGTGAATTATGTATACATGTCGCTGTCTAGGCTGTAGGAATCGATTTTGAAACTTCGGCTTATAAGTAGGTATAATCGACGGTTTGATAGCAGAGCGATTTCAGGTGCAAAGTATGTGTAAGAAGCCCGTAGGTGTTCCGCATAGCAGGCTTGTCTGTGGCTTTGCCTTTTAGCAGATCGTTGTGCTAGTGACAAGTAAGATGCAAGTCTGATGGACATATGATGCTAATTAGATTTTTTTTTTTTCCCCGTATTCCCGAACCCCTATATACCAATACACCATAGATCCAATGTATTTGCTTACATACAAATGTGATGCCACTTGTTTTAATAGAGTGCCTTGATGTTGTTTGCAGTATGAATATGAGGATCTAAAGTTCTGAACATAATGTTCTGTATTGTAATGTGCTGAAAGTTCAAGGTTAGGTGGCGGCGGCGGCGGCGGTAGCGGCGGCTGTGGCCGTGGTGCCAATCATATAGATGTTACTGGCAGTGTACTCTCCAAGGGAGAATTGCCTGCCCCCACTTTTGTTTGGTGGGAGGGAGAATCATCTCATTTGTTACTTGGATTGTAATTGGTTGATCTTATTAAGGTGGGAATAGTAGATGGGAGTACAAAATGCAGTTCGCAGTCTCACCAATTGTTGAGTTAACAGAAGCACTTTTGTTATGGTTTCTTATGTCCCTTCAAAGGACAGTAGGTTGTATTACTATTTGTGGGCCAATCTGGTGCCAGGTCACTGTGGTGACTTTAGTATAATGGCCCTTAATATTTGTGGAACCTCAGAATGAAAGTTGCTTCAAGTCACCCACCAGAGATGTAGAATTTTGAGGTGTCTTTTAGTTTTGTAGAGGATTTGTGTACCCCTGATGCTTAGGTTGGATTAGGCCTTTTACATTGGAAAAGGGTGAGGAAGTGTGGGTTAAATTTATTGGAAGTCGTGAATAAAGTGCAGTTGCATTTATGAGAAATGCATACATTCTTGATATTTCGTGGTTGCCCATCTAACATATTCTGTGCCACTTAATGCATAGAGTGGGGTTTCTGTGTATATTTTGCTTCCTGAATTGCAAAAAACTATTCCCGTGTAATTCAGTCACTTGCTTTTGTGTTATATAACTGGGTACTGTTCATTTTGTACCAAAGCTTGAAACTCTTGCAATTTTGCAAAACATTTGAGTATGTTTATATGTGCAGACCTTGTTTTATCGTGTGGACTTTGAATGTAGAATAGGGAGGGGGCAGTGTGAACAGAGATACCAAGATTGATGGCAGTTCTCATATATCCAGTGGTTGTGAAGGCCAGTTAGGTTTCTAGGAAATGTAGGCTGTGTTGCTCAGTGTATTCCTGTCCCATGTTCCTTAATATAATAAAACCTGAAAAGTGCTGCATGTGTATGAGCATAATAAAATGGACCTTGAAGAAATTGGGTTTCTCTGGTTAGGGAGCAGCGACAGGCTGTCCTGAACACTAATGAACCATCAGGTTTCATAAAATGCATGGAATTTCTTGACTAGCTGAGAAACTACCAGCTTCTCACAAAGGGCTGTGCTTTTTGAAGTTTGTTGTTAGGTGCTGTGAATACTTACATTGTATTTCAGTGCCTGTTACTATAATCTATAATATTTCAAAACCTTTTAGTAATAACAGGTATTTTTTGTTGACCTTGGGTATAGGTGACCTGCCTGAATAATGTTTATCAAAATGATACCTGAAACCTTTAGGTTGGTATATAAGTATTTGTTTGACCTGTAGCATGTCACAATTGAGTGAAACCATAAAGAGTAACATTTGTGTTACATGAATATAACCTTAACCTCAGCTTCTTAGTTTAACAGCAAAAGCTGTCCTGTAACATGCCAAGCAGGCACTGAGGGTAGGTGCTTGACTGGCACTAAAAGGGGCTGGGTGGTCATTGCTACTGCCTGGCTGCTTTACCTCCTGAGCAAGAGACCCAGTACTTGTTGTACAGTAGTCTGAGTGGGCCTTGGGCCCATCTCGATGTGCCTGGAAAACCTTGACCCACTAGAGTTTGAATCCTGGACCATCAGCACATAGTTAGTTGCTATACCAACTATGCTATCCAGACCGTGAACTTCTTGAATTGCAGTTTTTCATTCTTTTATCCTTTTGTCTGATAGTGCTTGGTAGATACAACTTAGGTTCAAATATTTTACTTTTTCATCATCGTCTGGTAGTGGCTGTAGATGGTATGGTTTTTTGTTGCGTTGTGGGTGTTGTGATGAATTTTGTCACTGTCATGTGGTTTACATAGGTGATGAGATGTATTGAAGACAAGAATGTGTATATTATTCGATAGCGTGAAAAATGCTGGGTGTCAAAGTCACCTGCCTAATTGTGGTACCTACAATTTTAGAAGCATGCATTGTATTTTTGTTTCCGTGTTTGAAAATCCTGGTTCAGCAACAGTTCTGCTATTAGCAGCTCACTCATCACCCCAACGAGTGAACAGTCTGACTACCAAAATCATTTCAGTGTGGTATGAAAATGTATTTGAGGAGCTTGGAGCTTGATGTGTTTGTGCTCTGATGGGCATGGAAGATTTAAGAATTAAGGGTGCAGGTTTTGTGGGGGATAGGTTGTCTGGGCTACTTCTGTTAATTTTGCTTGTATTTTAATGTTGCATGATACGAGATTTCTTATTTTAATGTATTTTCAAGGGTTTTGATTTTATATGAATTTTGGGATTTTTTTATGAACTACAGAAGTGGTATTTTTGAAGAATGTTGTCATTGTGTATGAATGTGTTGTGGTGTGAATCCTAAACAGCACATCAAAACACAGAGGAAAAAATTCTGTATTACATATTTTAATCAAGATTTAAAGGAGTAACTGGATTTTTATTAAGAAAACTTATTTATGTGGTTTTGCTGCAGTATAATTATGTTTCAGCTGTAGTGAATGTAAGACTTAGTAATGAAGCCATTATATTACACATTGTAAGAGATTGAGATCTGAATTTTGACTTAATATCTCAGTGTTTTGTGTATACATAATTTCTGAATTTCAGTTTTTCTTTATATATGGGTTACCTTATGATGGCTCTTAAGCCGAAGCATGTAGTGCATTTTGACAAATAAATAGTTTGTCAATATTAATTTGATAGACAGTCATTCTTTCATGTATCCGTATTATGATCATGGTGTGATGTTCATACCTAAATTCCTTAATGTCACCCATCACAACTACACTTCATTTCTTGGCCATTACTTGTTTTGGCCTATGTGAATGTCTTCAAGTAGACTGTTTTGAATATTACAAAGCTGCTCTGTATTCAGAGTGGCTTACTTCAAGATGACCATACAGGCCGAAACATTACAGGACATAAGAAATAAAGTGTAGTTGTGTAAGGTAGGTTGTGTACCTGTTGGTTTCATTATCATTCTTAATCTTTGAGCTGGTGCTTGGGTTCCTACGAAATTTGTCATATGTATAATATTTGTCATATATTAAAATTATTATTGCAGTGACAATGTATTGTTGTGGATGAGAAATATCACTATTCTTATGAAAAAGTCAGTAAGTGTTACATATTGCTGGCCATTTTGACATGATTTCCTTGTCTGGACATTTTGTAGTGGTTCAGATGAATGTAACTAATGTTGTGGGGTCTTGTATGTCCACCACCAGTATTTGTGGTCTCAGGAAGGCTGCGTGTGTTGCCTGATGACACTGAATTGCATTGATTCGTGCCTTTGTTTAACTGGTATTGAGGGGAACTGGGATTTGCTTGTGCTCGGTACTCTAAACAGTTAGTGTCAGACTGTGTATCTGTCTCTACTATACAGTGTCAGGCTGTGTATCTATCTCTACTATACGTGCTGTTCACCAAGCTTGTTGCTGCCAGCTGTGACAGCTCTGCTTTCATTGCCAATGCATCCAGAGTTCCTCATACAGTCCATACAAACTTCTCCATTTGCCCAAAACATGCAAAGTAATGGGTGGCCACTTAAATCTCCAGTCTTTTGTACAGTACACAGGGCACAATTCCATTTCCAGAGGGTTAAGAACAATTCATTTATGGGTGTGAATATTTATGCATGTCCACAATGCGTGCAAGTTGGCTTTGCAGTGACTGAGTAATGGTAATGGGGTGGTTTTGGGTGTGGGCTGAGATGTATGAATGAATGCTGCTGAAATGATATATGTTTATATGAGAGGGTTTGCAGGTTTGGTTTTTCCTGTTGAGGGTTAATGGCGCATAAGTGGTAGGCATAATTGTGAAAGGATAAAGGTTTCGTGCAATGAGGCAGCGTTTCTAAATACTGATGCAAGTTCTCAGGTTTTCACAGCAGATTCTGTTCACATAAGTGCCTTCTGGGTTCTTAAACTGTTTAGTAAGATAGGTTGTTCTGCTTCAGATGACCATGTTGGCTCCCTCTGGAGGGTGACTGAAGCTGGGTTGCTTGGCATTTACATCAGCCAAATTCAGTCACCCTAAATTTGCAGGCAGCATGTCCTTCAAAACATCAGAACAAACCCAGAAGTCGGTAATTTGTGATATGTGCTGAGTTGAAGTAGTGTAAAGAACATGGTGTGTGTGTGTGTGTGTGTGTGTGTGTGTGTGTGTGTGTGTGTGTGGCGCATTTGGTCCTGTGTTACTGCATAGTATGAGGCCTCTGGGGCAGGCACAAACGGTTGGATTGGGATGACGAGCAATGTCTGATCATTCCTTTAACCTTTAAGCGACAAGGTTGGTTTTTAAATTTTAGCATGTGGTTTATGAAGAATTTGAATATTATTCGAACAAAAAAGATACAATTGTGAGATAAACAGTTGTTGTGGGGAGTAAAACATATGGTGCAGCATGACTTAAAATGCAGTAACTTTTCTTGTTGCCTAAATATATAAAACGAATTTGTAAGGGTTTTTTGAATTTGCATTGCATGTAAATACATACATACGTTTATTTACATTTCCAAGGTCTAATAATTCTGTCATACAACAGTTGGGCGTGGAACAAGTCAATGTCAGATGACACATAGCATGAACACAAGATGATTATAAAACAACCAAGTATTCTAATTTGTACTATGTTCTAAAAATGCGGTGATTGAATAAAACAAATTAATAACAAGATATTTCCAAAGTTTATTCTTAAAACACACCCTCTCATTCCTGAGATGTTGAATGTTATTGGGCAGTCTATTAAATATCCTAATCCCTGAGTAAGTTAACACCCTTCTGAAAAGTAGAAAGATGTGTAGTCGGGATGTGAAGTTGATTTTTGTTTTTTGTATTTAGTCTGTGTACATCCAAACCCATGTAAAAATTATTCTGATATTGCACATAACATCAGAGAGAATGTGTAATGCAGTGGCACAGGCAAGAGGTCCAAATTTCCAATAATACCCTACAAGATTTAGCTTATCTTCCAGTCATAATTCTTAGTATCCTCTTTGGTAATTTAAAAAGTTAACACGCATTAGTTGAATTTCCCTCCCAAAATTATTCCATATCTAATAACTGAGTGGAAGTAAGCAAAGAATATATTTCGTAAAGTCGGCGAATTTAGAGCAGGAAACAATATCCCAATTACAAAACAAGCAGCATTCAGTTTTTGAAGTATTTGGTCAATATGGTGTTTCCAATTCATGTGATTATCAATATGCAAACCCAAAAGTGTTGTGCCTGCTACTTCCTCTGTAGTTGTATTTTTATATTCAATTACCAAATGTGAATGAGCAGAGTTCATAGGATTGAATTTGTGTTTGTTTTCATGATATTTAGAACTAATTGATTGACTAATAGAAGATAAAGATAGTTTTATTTTCTGTTTAAAATCTTAATAATTTATGTTGTTCAATAAAACACTCCAATTATCTTCCAGTAGTACATCAGTAAAATGCATAATGCTCATTAATATAAAAAAGGCCGATCCTTGCGGAACTCTCTTGTTTACTATTTCCCATGTTGAATAATAATTGTGGGTATTATTGTTTAAGTTTACTCTGTGTCTGTTAGATAAATAAGATTTGAACCAGTGTGTATATGTATCGTTTAGCCATTTAGCCTATAGTACTGCAGCTTCAATATTAAAATCTTACGATTAACGCAGTCGAATGCTTTTGCCAGGTCGCAAAAGTTTACTGCAACTTGAATTTTACTATTCCAGGCATGAAGGATGTTGTCTATAAGCGAATAAGCTGCATGTTCAGTTGGTAAATCTTTCCTGAAACCGTATTGTTCAGTAATCAGTGTTTTATTAACTTGTAGATGTTGGTTTAATCATGTGGTATATGGTTTTCTCTAATACAGTCATGTGTCATTTAACAACAGTGATATGTTCTGAGAAATGCGTTGTTAGGCAGTTTTGTTGTGCGAATGTCATACAGTGTACTTACACAAGCATAGATAGTATAACGTCATACACACCTAGTCTATATGGTATAGGCTATTGTTCCTTGGCTACAAACTTGTACAGCACGTTACTGTACGGAATACCATAGGCAATTGTAACACAGTGGAAAGTACGTGGTCTGACAGTAAAGTAATGAGACTAATTTTCTCTTGGCTGTACTGGCAATACTGCAGCCCACTAACACAGACAGCCGTTGACCTTGATCCTTCCTCTATCCCCACTTGCAGTGGCATGGCCTTGCAGTGACTCATTGTGGAGTAGGTGCCTGTCGTGTCATATGCCATCTTTTTTTGTGTTAAACTCGGTCACAATGCCACCACAACACGTGGAAACCTTCAGCAGGCCTTTGGAGATGATGAAGTGTCAAGAGCACAAGCTTTTTGCTGGCAAAAAATGTTTTCTGAAGGCAGAACCCTTGTTGAAGATGAGCAGCGCAGTGGACGACCATCAGCAACTCGGACAAGTGACAACACAGCACAAGTAAGAGAACTTGTTCGATTCGATCGAAGATTAACAGTCATTATGATTGCTGATGAAGTGAACTTAACCGGGAAGCTGTTCGTCAGATACTAACTGAAGAATTGGGGATGAGAAAAGTTTGTGCCAAGAATCTGACAGAGCAACAGTGGGATGTGCGGGTGAGCGTTTGTGCCGAACTGCTGGAACAAGTGGAATCCGACCCAGAGTTAATGGGGCAAGTTATCACTGGTGATGAGAGCTGGTTTTTGCAATATGATCCAGAGACCAAACGCCAAAGTTTGGAATGGCGTTCAAAGGGATCACCAAGGCCAAAGAAAGCACACATGTTCAAGTCAAAATTGGAATGCATGCTTGTGTGCTTCTTTGATTCCATGGGTATTATTCACAAAGAGTGGGTTCCTGCTGGACAGACAATCAATATTACTACAAAGCCATTCTTGAAAGACTCAGAAAGAGAGTAATGCGGGTTCATGCAAACATTGCCAGAAACTGGATCCTTCATCATGACAATGTGCCAGCCCCTGCAGCGCTCTCTGTAGTGCAGTTTTGACATCCATATGCATTACGGTGATGCCGCAGCCTCCTTACTCACCTGATCTCACACCCTGCGACTTCTGTTTATTTCAAAAAGCAAAATCGACAGTGAAAGGACACCATTTTGAGTCAGCACAAGAGATCCAGAGGTCTGTAACGCAGGCCTTAAACAACATTCCACAAGCTGCGTTCCAGGAATGCTACAAAGAATGGCAGCACCGCTGGAAAAGGTGTGTGCAGGCACAAGGGATGTACTTTGAAGATGACCACATTTTAGTTGATGAATGAATAACTCTTTTGGAACCAGTCTTATTACTTTACTGTCGGACCACGTATTATTATATTTTAATATTATAAACTTATGGGACCACCTTCATATATGCGTTCTGGCATTGACTGAAACGTCATGATGCAGTGCGTGACTGTACTGTAGACAATGCTGTCAGCAAGGAGATATGTCTGTAATGTTTTGCAGTATGTTTCACCTTTATGGTGCAATGGTTTTACGAGGGTTGCTCAGAAAGTAATGCCCCACATTTTTTTTCTCGGAAACTATTTAATCAGAATGTATGAAACTCATGCACAATATAACTGGATGTTTC
>JGI20166J26741_11718806_pt1 | contig 10722 bp, 11 predicted proteins | sample TergutCu122P5_FD_26741 | JGI IMG/M metagenome (IMG submission 26741) | reverse complement strand
ATGGAGACTACGTAGAAAAATGATGTCATTGTGTACCTTATGTGTTCAATAAATTATGAGATAAAAAATATTTAAGGTTTTCATTTGACTCACCCTCGTATATGAATATAAAAAGACAAAACTATGAAATAAATGGTGCTTGGTGAAAAATAAAACAGCGATTAGGCAGCACATCTTGAAAATGCAGTAACTTCTCTCGTTGCCTAAATATATAAAACACATTTTTAGGGGGCTTTTTCAATGTCCATCTGCATATGTGAATGCAGGTCATTCAAAGGTTAATTCTCAAACATTGTAGCTTTGAAGATAATTTAATTCCAGAATACTAAGCATGCAAACACTGAACTACATAAAAGCATTGCTAATGTGAATATAGGTACTTTCCTGGAAATTGAAGATTGTGATAGTGGGTTGTCTTATATATACGGGCATCATATATTCAAACAAATATTGGTAATACTGGTAAACTTCAAAATAATATGCATATACATAAATTTCTTACATTAAGTAGACTTCAACAACAATACCTACAGAAAACAGGTCAATATGTGCAACCCACCTGAGAACTTGGACTGTATTCTTAAGTGTTACAGCAGGAGAAATCTTCTCTCTCCTCAACCCACTACGCAGTTCCAAAGACAAAATACCATCAGCACCATGCATTGTTATGACTGGCCTTTCTGGCTTTACACCATGGAATTCCACTGAGTAGTCTATTGTCATCTCTCCAAGGTTTGCCCAATACTTGGCCACAACAACTTCCAACACCAGACCACCCTTTACAGAAAAACAAAATATCCTTATTATTTATACACTATTGTTGTTTTACTCTCAGGGAAATGGTTTCTTCTGTTTATTGTGGATATTTGTTAGAATGAGGCTTTTCAAATGAGGTACATATTAACCTACTTTGCTTCTTTAAATTTTAACCTGTCACTCCAAAGGACAGAAACCCCATTGCCCATTTGTGATAATATTTGGTACAAGCATCTTATAATCACCCTAAAACTAGTGCCAATATTGCAAGTACCCACCTTTATTTACTAATGAGCTATTGCTGCCACACAGAGACACAAACTAACAGACACCCAGATCCAGTGGGAACACATGTAAATATAATATTTGGCATGTCACAACTCACACACATAATCATCCTGCAACTAATGCTAAAACTACAAGCACCCATCTTTACTTTATGGAGCTGCAGTGTAGGTCGTTTCATGCAGGAAACGTTGTTGCTCAATATGCATGCACCCACACGTGCCTTCCCTCCCCCCACCTCCCCACATGCACACACACAAAAACACATCTCATATTATCCCAAAACCACTGCCAAAAATCTAATTCTTTGTTTTATTTGCTGCCAAGACAGACAGACAGACAGACAGGCAAATTCTTTCATTATACAGCTACTAGCAGACTACTTGAGTGCCATGTTACCCGGGCAAGTAAATTTTGTACAGTGGCACCTAATATTTATTGACCCTCAGTACGAAACTTTGCTTTATGCCACCCTTCTGGAATGCAGAATTTTGAGGCATTGCTTAGATATTTGGAAAATTGTGTACCTCTGAACTAAGGACCCAGTAGTATAATAAGAGAGCCAGGTTTACAAAGATGGTCATAAATAATAGGAATGAAAAGCCTTTTATGTCATCTCATAGAGCCGTAGTTTTCCTAGCCTCAAACTAATGTGTCAGATTATACTATGAAAAGTGGTATGCACAGATTTAATACAAATGAACTCTCAGACAGCAATTTCAGGGTAACGAGGTATGTAAATTATATGAGTAAATATGGCATACAACAATTTTTACCACCAGTGAATTATAAAAATGTTCAACTTGCCAGATCATCAAATCTAGTTACTGATCGTACAGAATTTATTCATATGCAAACATGACCAGTCAAGTGCACAAGGAAGAAAGAACTATAGAAGTACTTACTCGAACAGGGAAACCTCGGGTAACCTCACTCTGTGAAGTGATACTGATCAGCTTGTAACTTTCCATTGTTCTGTAAGCCATCCTTGGACGCAGCTGCAGGCAGTGTAATACAAACCGTCCACATTTATCCTTCTCCACACAACGCAGCTGCAAAACTGTGAAAGAACACATCATCATTTATGACAGGAATTTCATTTATTTGCATAATAAAAAGTCTTTGTGGAGACAGGTTTCTGTGAAATGTAGTACACTGATAAGGAGTTCTTTACAAATTAAAACTTCACACACATTTTCTGTGTTTTGAAAAATACAATTAAATAAATGTTCCAGCTGCATGTCACAGTACTTTCTGGAAAATCACACTGATAATGACTGAAAAATATAATCTGTTGACAGACATGTAGCCCACAGATATTTTTGTTATGTAGTTACACACAGTATGGAACAAATCATATCTTCTGAGTCAGGTATATAAGGCATACAAATTGAGCCTGAATAAACTACTGTATTTTAACTCTTTTGCCTCTCAGGGTTACAAGGTCTGATTCTTAAATGATAATGTACAACTGTGTACATTTTTTTTGTGCTACATACATATGAATTATGTGAATTTGTAAGTTTTCATTTTCCAACTGTAATCTACAATATCAGAAAAAGAATTACACATACACTCTGGAACCTACTGTGCCTTTCTTTAACTGCTGCATGTCAAAGCACAGCCTGGCTTGGAATTATCTTTTTTGAAAATGTGAATCTCATTACAACACTTAAAACAGCTGGCTAGATATAACTTAGTGTCAATTCTTCACATGCACGCACGCACACACAAAACAATACATACACAAACAAGATAGGCAATGTGCGTATACTGTAACATTGTGGTGTGTTCATGTAACAATTGTTGTAATGGAAAAATAACAATGCATTTTGTGTTTCTTCCACATTATGTCAAAAGTGGCGTGATTTTTGGAAAAAAAATTTATTGAAGATAATATGTGTGTTCTGATTTTCCCTGCAGCTGTTGTCTAAAACATTTTTCATTCTGAGAAGAATTCACTGAGATATTATCATACTGCACATAAGTCTTCATGTAAAGTACTTGTTACTCTTGTCTGATTTCAAACAAACTTCAGTTTTCTTAGATATTCAAACAATCCTCAGATATCAAATTTCATGAAAATCTGTCCACTTGGAGCAAGGCTGTTACACACGGACAGACAAATATGACAAAACAAATAGTCACTTTTTGCAGTGTTGCAAACGTTCCTAAAAATTCACATTGACACCTAACAACTACAAAACACACAAATTTTCTCTGCAACACTTGAAACGTCCCAGCAAGCAGAATGGGAGAGTTCCAAGGTTCTGTGTACACGATCCCCAAATATGTACTTGGGCCCTTGAGTAATAATAAAGGAGTTACAATTATTAAGTGAATGAATGTTACAAATGGTAACTTTTAAAATATCAAAATTGGAATACAAGCATAAAAGTTCAATGAGGCTGGTAAGTGGCTCTTGAAGTGAAATTAAGAGAATGAAACCTACCCCTTTTAATATGCATATAACGGACATGTTACATCAAATATTATGAATAATATTTATGGTACAGGAGTAGCATGAAAATGTTCTTAGACATGTTACTCAACTGCCCTGTGCCTCAACTGCACAAAGAGGATGATCTAACCATGACACTTGAGCAAGACAACAAGGCACCTCATTTCTGTTTTTGTTGGTCTACATATCCATTCTGTTAGAAACAATATGCTGCAAAAAATCATCTGCTTGCATGTGGCATTGGATGTCTGCACAGAAGTCATTACTTCCTTGCTCATCAGTATCACTCAGACTGAAGAAGCAAAATCCTGTACCGCTTGGGCTTCCATCCTGTGTCACAATGTGTTGCAGGGCATGACCACGTGGATGCTTGTGCTCCTGGTTGATTTCCTGGGACTAGCTGTAGACATGACATGGAATTACTCCCCTACCTCCAACACCTCTACCAGGATAGCTGCGCATTCATGCACGCACACCAACCAGAGGTAGTACACCTCAAAGGAGAATATGTCCCAAACCAAGATGAACTGTGGACCAACTGCTCCTGTGTGTTAATGAAATCACAAAATAGCCAGTCTTCTGCAGGCCCATAAAAAAATCAATTTCTAATGAATCAGTTCACAGCAGTGTTACTACACAAACTGTCAGACACAGATGTACTTCAGTACCTCAAATCAATTGATAGCATCAGCCTAAATACACACTGTGTGTATAATTTTAGCTGAACAATATTAATATCAGCATTACCTCAACTGAGAAGTTCAATGATTTAATGAAACTTAGCCCTTTGTGCTTACAACTGATCACTTATTAGCAGCTGTCCTTTACAGTCAATAGTCACACCAACATCTTGCCATGTACCTGGAAATACCACCCACATTCTGCCCATTACTCAATGTGCACCCATTCATGTCTGAGAATAAACATGTCAAATTCTATTTTAGTAGCCCAGAAGTGTAAAAGCATGAAGAAGTTAGAGTCAGTAAAACTTTTCCTTACATATGCTACATTACAGGTTGGTCCTATATGCAGGTAATTTGCCTGATACACTGTACATACCAACATCTTTTCTTGCTCTGAAACAGTATGGCCAACCTACAAAACAGGGAGAATTCTCAATCTCTGGTGTTGCGAAACGGGCTTCTGCTTTGAGCATTGTTTCATCCATTGCTACTACACCCAATTTTCCTACCTAAATCACCTGAACAACACGCATCAAAAGTCTTCACTCTATAAAATCTGCACTCATTTCTGTGTCACTGTTCTTTGATCACAGAGAACATATTTTGTCTTGGTTCTTCAAAATGGTGAATAGCGTTGAAGATGTAACTCCATGCCATCTTCAAATTTCACTTTTTGACAACCCACCCACTTCATACAGTTGTATTATTTCACATTCTGTAATCAGGTCTAAGCATTTCCATTTCATTGTGATTATTAGACCGAAACACTGTTTTAACTTCAGCAACTCAAAGCATGATCACAGGAAAATGTTCCACTCCTGTTCCCTATCCAAATGGCACAATAAGACAGCTACTTCTTACTGGCTGAAAGCTACTGAGTGTAAGCTGCTAATATCTAGATTCTAGAACGTGGACACGCACGCATGCGCGCATGCACGCGCGCACACACACACACACAAGCGACAGGAACAGTGTTGATGCTAAGGGCAGCTTTACAGACTGCCAGCTATAAACAGTTTCAGAGGCACTATGACAAGTCAGTGTAAAAAATTATGGGAGAATGTCACTGTTACTGAGGAATTACTCATTATTATTATTAAGGGTACAGAAAAAATATGGCCCATTATGCAACAATTTTCATACATAATGTAAAGAAATGGATGATGCAGATTATTTTATTCACTCTATTGCTGTACTGAAGTTCTCAATACAGGCTGTATTCATTCTATTGCGGCAGTAATCTGAAAACAAGGTTTTGTATTATTAAATCATTTAATGGTACTGTTACCTGCCCAAGTGGCCTCATCAGGTACCAAAATGAAATGGCGCCGCACGGTGTTAGGCTTAAATGCTACATTAGTAAAATGAAGTTCTGGCCGCAGGAGCTCACGAGGCAACTGCACGGGACGAACAACAGTGATGGGGACTCGGAACACAGGTCCTTTCTCCACACACGACACATCATATGCCTTAATACTGTAATAGGATTATAAAGAAATGGCTGTTATTGGGTTAAATATAACCGTCTACATGAAGTGCTTATGTGCACTGTCTGTATGCCTGTGATGACATTATTAGACTACATGTACATTTAACTTTTAATTCAGCAGATCACAAGACATTTCATAACATACTGCTACACACCTCAGTCTATCAGCATGCTCACAGAACTTTCTACACATAAGGCCCTTTCAACTTTTTAAAATTAAAATTCCAATTTATATAGTCATTATGTCATGTTTTATGCCTTTTTTGTTAACACCAAATTAACTGTATATCCAAGCTGACATGATAACATATGTCTGTGGTCTTTATATTTGCAATATGCGTGAAACAGTGTGTGCATGCACGTGCGTGTGCACACATACACACACACAATATAATGTGGACATCCTGAACAGGTATGGTCATTGGATAATAGTAAAATGGACCTAAGAGAACCAGGTTGTGGTAAGGCAGACAAGGTAAAGCTGCCTCAGGTTTGAGTCCAAAACCAAGTGTTTTTTAAACCTGTGAGATTCATAGCAAAAATAAATCAGTATGCAGTATTGAAAACTTTGTGACAAATATAATACAGATTTTCCAATACATGGCACATATGGATTGTTAGGGCAAAATACTGTGGCTTTAGAGACAATACCTCGATGCATGTACTCCAGTTGGCAGTCCTGTTGGGTCAATTCGAACCGTGAATAACCTGGCGATGTTCATTAAATTAAGATGAGATGGACACTCAACCCACGGTTCTGAGCAAACTAAAGCCAGCTTAATACCAAAGCAAATTTTGTGACTTGCATCTGCAGTGAAGAAAGAAAAAAAAAACACATATACAAACAGTTCTCAGAATGTCATGAGCTCCAACAAATAGAGAACTAACACATTAATACAGTCCTCCCCATCAATCTGGATCACAAGGCAGTAAATACACAAATGGATCAAATTACTAGCACCAGTACTGTACACATTTTCAGTATCATGGAATCTGAAACTGTCTTTGACTTGCTTTATAATTGTCACGCAGTTGTTCTGTTGCAGCCACCAATTACGGTGGTTCACATCTCAAACTCCTGACATGTATCTGCATGGGGTCCCATTAAGTCTTGGTTTCCCTCACTTGATCCAAGTGCAAGTGAAAGGACAGTACCTTAAGATATGCAATGATCAGTTCCTTCCTCAACCCTTGAATAACTATATTCAGGATCATCCATCCAATCATTTAACATCATATTATCTGAATAGCAGCATTGTTAAGTGACCTGTTTTAACTGCAGAGATTATAAAAATCTTATGAAAATAATCAGAATTGTTGACTGGATTTGGAAAGAAACTATTGTGACCTATGGCAGACATTATTCTACCAGATGTTTGGCCAGGTTCAGGAAAACCGATTTCCAGGTACAACAGCAAGTAATCTAGTCAAGAACAGATCTTTAGAGCATTACAAGAATACGATCAGAATAAAAAGAAATTTGTTCTAATTTTTACAGTATTTACCCAAATGCAATGCATAGCTAACTTCTTTGGGGGAGTTTTAGAGGAAAAGAATGTGCATCATATTTGAGCCAACAACACATATTTATTTTAGGGGGCACGTGGTGGTTTATGGGTAAGGGGCTGGACTTGCAGCAAGCCTTGGATTTTATCAGGCTAAATCCAGTACAGATTTTTACCACTTCTGTCCATTAAAATCATCTCTGGCAAAGGTAAAACTCTGTGACTGTGAACAGTAAGAGACACCACATTAACACTTTGCTGACTGGATGGCTCATTACTTAAATACACCCAGTTCCTGAACGTTTTAAATGCTTTGAATGTTCAACCCCATAGTAAACTCTTACAGTTTGACACTACAGATTATGCTCCTAAGCCCGGGACTGCAGAATCTGCATGAAGAGCCTAGTAGCTCTTCACCGAATGGTACTTCTCAAAACAAGACCCTTTGTGTGGTGGAATGCAGAATTTACATATGTATCTAGTTTCACTTCGCTTCTTATGTGCATCACACTTTACACTGTCTTGCAAGTTACTTCTTTTTCCCTCCCCACAAGCAACTATTTCCTCCAGTTTGTGTATTCTGAAATCCCAGGAATCTGCCTGGCAGGTCCTGTTTTGGTCCCCTTGGTGTTGCTTGCTTCTCTGGCAACTGAAGCCTCAACAGAATTTGACTTGGTTGTATTCTATACTTCTGATATCTGGGACCTTCCTACCTCATGCAAGAAGTTCTTGTGCTTTACTTTTTTGTTTGTATTTAGTGTCCTTTATACAAAAAATGCATTGAAGAGTGCACAGTTTAGCAGACACAATACCACCCTTTTCGACCATTTTACAGTTCTCCTCAGAACTGAGTAATAACTGAGGTACTGGTCTGCCCTGTCTATACCATTTCATGAATTTACTGTACTGGAAAACAGCATAAGGCTTCTTTATTTCCATGTTTGTTATTCTGTATTTCCTTCCTGTGTTCACAGTTGTTGTGTCATGGATTGTACTAATCATTCGGACAAGTCTTTTGTCCTTCCACACTTCAATCACTACATCACCTTTCCTCCAGAATGCTGACTGCCCTTTTTTCCAAGCATTTGCCATCCTATTCTAGGTCACATGGAATTCACCTGTTAGCCCTCATAGGGCTACACAATCTCACCCTTCTGTCTAGCAGTGTTGGAGCTAATCTCACACTGTTATAAAAACTGTATTCATAGATGTGATGATTTAGGCCTAAATTTCTGTCTAAAAGTGATAATACTGTGTCCTCTAACTTCTTCCCCTCAGCTGAGTGTATCTCCATGTTGCAGATATAACCCAACACTGCCTTACACACCATCCTCAACAGTACTCCATATTTCATTATTTTTCCTGCACTGTATGCTCTAAATTTCAGGCAACCCTGCCATGGAATCATGGCTTCATCAACTAACAGTTCTTGCTTTGGGCACTAAACTGACCTAAATTTCTGTACAAAATATTCATACACAGGTCATATTTTGAATAGCTGCCCTGAATCCTGTGTTTGCTGGCTGTTATCACTAAAATGCCAGGCTTGCCAAATGGATTAAAAATGGTTTCTACTCATAGTGTGAGGAAAAATGGGCGTGGAAATTGTGGTGTCAGTTGACCAGTAATCTCCTATATTTTCCTTTCTGAGTTGTCCCATCAAAATTTCTCATTTCTTCAGGTGTGATATGGGACCACTTCAGTCTTTAAGGCAACAAATTCCATTTTTGTGCAATCTGACTGTGCTAAAGGTTAGATTGTTCACTAAGTAACTCCATAAGATTGGCACCAATGACTGAACTCATGACTTCAACAACAGACTCAGGGTTATCAATTACTATATTCACACCTGTGGATCCACAGAAAGGCTCATTGCTTGGTTTATCAGTTTTACACACGTCACTTGTTGTATCATCAGAGCTCTCCAGTTCACTATTTTCTTTCACTAATGTACTTGTTCCACTGTCACTAGAAAAAACTATGGCAGAAGGTTGCAATTGTTTACGTAAACTAGTTGTGGGGACATCACTATTGCTGTCCAAAATTTCATTGTCACTATCATTAGAGACATCAGAACATGTATCCGCGTATAACTCACACAAAATATTATCTACTTTCAAGACACTCCTATGCAACACCGTGACTGCAACTGAAGGAAGTTAGGAAAGAAAACAGAAAAGGTATCTGAATCAGTGGTCTCTTTGTTGCAGTCTTATGGTTCTAAAAATAGGGAGTCAGGACCAGTCTGTTTGTTTGTGATTTGAAACCCAAACATCCTGCATCAAGTTGTCAATATTGACGTGATAAGTGAGCCAAACCAGCTGACAAATGCATGTGCAGGAGGTCGTGTATGAAAATGTAAAATATGTGACCCATCAACTATGCATGGATTAGCAATCACGTCTTTAAATGTGACCCAAAGGCAAAGTGTTAGGCTGTGGGTCCCCTCTGTTGGACACAATCCAACCACCTGCAGAGTCTAATCTACTTCCCAGGTGCGTCTACCTCTCAAATCAGCAGAGGATGGAATGTGAACATTTTAGTCACACCGAACAACAAAACTTTCATGTTCTTATTTTTTAGTATTTTGGAAAGCCTTGAGCTATGAACTTTATCAAGCCTGCATGCAAACATACTTTGCCAAGACTGGGAGTTTCATGGGTCAGAAAGTACAGTTCAGGCTGTTGTACACCAAAACTATCAAGTAGCATATATTCACACATCAGTGGATAACAAAACATGTCTAGGATAACTCACCTGTGTTGTCAGGATCAGAGAAGAATGGCTCAACACTGACGGTGAAGTCTTTAATGCTATCTTGCAACCCTCCTCGCAAATGGATGCCCTTACTGCTGTTAGGACCACAGATTACCTGGAACCTTACCTCTCTCTCTGGCTGATCATAATATGTTGACAGATGTTCAAATGCTTTCTCAACCTAATCATAAGAACCACAAGAATAAAGACATGTTACCAATTACCAGCCTGCCAACTGAAATTATTTTACTTCTACATGCTAATTACTGCACTGAAGAATACACATATATCCTGTGTAACATGTCAGCATGACATTTAATGTTTTGATTGTGGTGCCCAGCACCATGCACAACACCCTATACAATGTAATCATAATAAACTTAATTATAAAATTCAGATCTTTTACAGCTGTTACAGACATGCCAAACATAAAACCTGTTAGCCCTATTTCATACACACTGAAGTAAAGTGCGTTTGTGGTCCACTGCCTTGCACTTAACACTGTTTTGTTTTTTTATAAACATGTCTTGATGCTACTGTGTGCCATCTTCAGTGTAGACAACTGATAATCACAAATATACCAATACAGGCTAACCATCTGACAGTATGTTATTTACTCACAAAGACATGATTTGCTCATTAAGTGCTCCTATTTAAAATAAAGTATGTCAATGTTGCCTTCTACACTTAACAGAATGGCCGCCAAGCCACCAAGTCAATTTGAGAACCTCAGAATACAACACAAAGAAAATATGGGATCATCAATATACAACAGAAAGAAAATAT
>JGI20166J26741_11718695_pt1 | contig 10722 bp, 9 predicted proteins | sample TergutCu122P5_FD_26741 | JGI IMG/M metagenome (IMG submission 26741) | reverse complement strand
GACCCAGGAAGACTTTCGATCAATCAAGCAAATGAACGAAAAGGAGGAAAACGGAAGCTGTACGAAAAAGTTTCTCGACGGAGGAGTTAGTCCTCGCTACTCAGATGAGCCTTCGAGAATCAGGAAATGTAGCTGCCTCAAACCTGTTGCATGAAGCTGCTGAGACAACTCCTAAAAGGGCTGCCAAAATTCCATTGGTTTGGAAAAAAGAAAAAACTGCGAGGGAAACAAAGGTGTATTCTGATGAGGAAGCGATTTCCCTTCTAGTTGAAGCCCAGCTAAGCAAGAAGCAGTATATCACTATCACACTTCAAGCCAAAACAAAAGGGTGCAATAATTATCCATCATACAATAAATTCAGGGCCGCTAAAGAGCGCTGTTACCCAGATTCGATAATCGTGACAGAGGATGAGTGCAAAGTCAAGCTTCAACAATTACTTGATCATATTGCAAAATGTCTGCTTCTAGCGCAGCAGGAAGCAGTAACTGCGGCAGCGCCTGCCGAGGAAACGTCGAATCTAGTTCTCTTTTCAAAATGGGGTTGCGACTGCAGCACCGGCCATTCACAATACAAGCAGAAAGGGAGCGCAGAAAGTTTCAGTGATGCCAACTTATTTCTGAGTTCCCTGGTTCCTCTACAGCTGCAGTTACATGAAGAAGATTCATCTGCAGATATAAGGGCTTCCACTTCCACTTATTCTGGTCCCGTACGCATCCTGTGGCATAATCCACGCCCTTCATCGACCCTATTTTGTCGGCCAATTTGAATTAAATTCTAGAAAGAAACAGCTGCACTTGCGCAAGCAGAAGTCGACTATATTAGCACTCATATCCAGAATCTTGTCCCTACCTAGGACCTGATGGAAGGAGGACGGTACATCAGCGTAACACACAAGCTACAGTTGACAATGATTGATGGCAAGGTGTGCAATGCATTAACATCGACGTTATCATCTCGAAAATGCTACGTTTGTAGGGCTACACCTACGGAGATGTATAAACTAGATGTATCTACACAGAAGGAAGTAGACTTTACTGTATACGAATTCGGCCTGTCAACATTGCACGTCTGGATTCAATTTTTTGAATGCCTGCTACACATTTTGTTAGGCTGGAAGTGAAGAAATGGCTGATTCGGAAACAGGACCAGGAGAAAGTCCAGCAAAGAAAACACTTAATACAGGAAAAGTTCCGCAAAGAGATGGGCTTACTGGTTGATGTACCAAAACCGGGAGGGAGTGGCACTACGAATGATGGGAATACATCCAGGCTTTTTTTCAAGACCCTACCCTATCTGCGTCAATTATGGGAATCGACACACTTATTCACAGATGTTCCGTCATCTTGCAAGCACTTTCTTCCAGATATAGGGTGAATGGGGCTGCCTTCGATAATTATGGTAAGGAGACCGCAAAACTGTTTGTGTCACTCTACGCATGGTAATACATGCCTGCAAGTGTACATAAAGTACTAATACACGGATTAGCGATAGTGTCTGCTGCTTTGCTTCCTATCAATCAGCTATAGGAGGAAGCCCAGGAGGTCAGGAACAAGGACAATAAAAAAATTCAGGGAACATTATACAAGAAAGTTATCGAGAGAATCGACCAATCTGGATTTAATGCGAAGGCTGATGTTAATGTCAGATCCTGTGATCTCTTCGTTAAGGGAACTACTGAAGAAATCAAGAGGATCACTTCCTTCAGCAGTCCTTGCCCTCTTAGAGGCTCCACCTTCACTAAAGTCTGGTGCGAATGCAAGTACTTCAGCAACTGTGATAAATTCAAGTGACTCAGAATAAAGCAGCAGCACAGAAAGTGAAAAACTTAATTCTTCCTCTGTAATGTTCATTTCATTGAATTTTTTTAGAAATTGTACTTATTTTCATCTTAGTTTTATTAAAAATATGTGTTTCAAACAGTACCAGTAAAGTAAGAATTTTGGCCAGCTTTCGAGTGATTCTGGCCCACTGTGCAATGGTGGAAAAAAATTCAGGATAAATAAAAAAGAAGATACCAGTTTCACATGTTTATAATGAAGTAACCAGTCACATTTGTAAGTGAGAGAATCTTTGCACAGGACTGACTCACAATTCCTCTGTCAGTCGTCAGCATGTATTCACTACCCCCATGCATTTTGACTAATTTAAGATCCACGCCCAAACTTCTACACCCTTTGATGACAATCAGTTTTGTCATAATGAGACATCCCCTCTGGCAAAAAGACAGGCATGTTATTTGTCAACTTCTGAGACTACAAATCATCTAAATTATACATGAAAATTCAGTTCCTACCTCAGAGAAAGCAGACTTTTTACCCATTATATGGACCAATCACTTAAAAGAGTTGTGCAAAGAAATAATCTGTTTATTTCCAGAATTACAAAGAATGCATAAATACACTCTGCAGGCAAAATACACTTTGATGGCAAATGTATAACTCTCCGAACTTTCAAGCACGCAACTTACCGGCCTGTCTAACGGGCATATCAACATCAGACAGCATGACAACTTGTAAGAGGGACGGTGCAAAACCAATAATTTTGTGAATCTGAAACAGAACACATTAACATATGTTAAAACACACAACAAACACCTGCTTATTGCACAGAAAATGGTACAGGATAAACCAATGAATGTTCCTTTGGAGATCAACAAGCTGCACCACCGAGTTCAGGCAGAAAAACACCAACAAGAAAGAAAACATTACTGTTCAGAAACCGGGAAACTCGACATATTTAATTCATGAGGAAGACGCATCTGCAAACTTAAACAATGCTGTTAGTACACCCAACATGGCTTTCTCTTCTTTATTATTTCTCTATTCTAACTCATCTTCAGAAGGTTTGTGTCCATCATGGCCATTATTATATAAGTATTTATGGTTTCAAAAATCTCTTGAAATGCCTAGGAAACAGGACTGTAGGTGATGTGCTCTGTGCACAGTACACAGGCTTTACCAAAATGGTCTTGAGTTTCAAGGTAACACTGTAACATGTACGTGTACAAACGTAACTTCATTCATGCCTGAGCCTGAAAAATAGGACTTTCCTTACAATAATTTTCATGGATCTCATAAATGGTCAAGGGGAGCAGAAGTTGACAATGTGCAACATGCAGCCTCTCCAATAGTCAGTCAGTCAGTCAGTCACACTCCCCATTATTACAAACACGGCAATGGCCACCAAGTAACAGCAGTACAACTGTGGCAAGCAACTGCACATTCTTCCAACAACACAAATGTGTGTCAGAGGCCAGTGCCTAGGTCTCCAGAGAGCAGACCAATCATGGCACTTGGCATCTCACTGCCTTAAATCTGTATTATTACAAAAACCACATGAAGAAATGGCCAGACTGAAAAACTGTGACTGACTTACAGTTGAGGAGGAATATACTAACTGGATTTCAGAATATGTGAAAGTTGTTCAAAATGCAGATATTAACACCAAGATGGAGCTAGAGGTGAACAATCAGAGGATGTAGTTCAAATGGTAGGAAAGATCTGTAGGTGAAGGCAACAGCTGGAAGCAAAACTTCTCTGGCAATTGAAGGTCATCAGAACTTGACTCCCTTCGATTCTGGACTTCTGATTTCCAAGACCTTCCTACCTTGTGCAGGAAGTTCTTGTACTTTACTTTTTTGTTTGTATTTAGTGTACTGTACACAAGAAATGAGTTGAAGAGAACACAGTTTAGCAGATACAATACCACTTTTTAGACCATTTTACAGTTTTCTTCAGAACTGAGTAATAATTGTGGTACTGGCCTGCCCTGTCTTTGCCCTTCATGAATTTACTGTACTGGACAATGGCATAAGACTTCTTACTTCCTCGTTTGTTTTCCTGTCTTTCCTCCCTGTGTTTACAATTGTTGAGTCATGGATCATACTTATCATTCACACAAGTCTTTTGTCCTTCCACACTTGCACCGTTATGTCACCATTCCTCCAGAATGCTGCCTTCCCCTTCTAAGTCACGTGGAATGACCTTGTTGGCCCTCATAGTGCCGCAGACTCTCACGTTTCTGTCTAGCAATGTTTGAGCTAATCTCACTCTGTCTAAAGTGATAACACTGTGTCCTCCAACTTCTTTCCTTCAGCCAAGTATATCTCCATGTTGCAGATATAACCTGATACCGCCTCACACACCATTCTCACCAGCACTCCATATTTTGTTAATTTCCCCAGATTGTATAGTTTAAATTTCAGGTGACCCTGCCCACCATGGGATCATGGCTTCATCAAGTGACAGTTCTTGTTTTGGGCTGTAAACTGACTTAAATTCTGTACACAACATTCATATACGGGCCAAATTTTGAATAGCCACCATGAAACCTGTGTTTACTGGCTGCTGTCACTAAAATGCCAGGCCTGCCAAATGGATTCAAAACAGTTCCTACTCATAGTGTAAGGAAAAATGGGTGTGGAAATTGTAGGGTCAGTGGGCCAGTAGTCTCTTATAATTTCCTTTCTGACTTGTCCAATCAAAATTATTAGTCCCAAACACTTTCTCATTTCTTCAGGTGTGATACTGGACCACTTCAGTGTTTTAGGCAAGACTTTCCATTTTTCTGCATTTTGACTATGGTAAAGGTTAGACTGTTTAGTAAGTAACAGTATAAGATTGTCACCAATGGTTGAACTCATGACTTCAACAACAGACTCAGGCTTGCAATTGTTTAAGGGAACTAGCTGTGGGAATGTCACTGTCGCTATTATCAGATGACATCAGAACATGTATCCGCACATAACTCACACAAAATATCGTCCTCTTTCAGAACACTCCTTCACAAAGCCATGATTGCAGCTGAAGGAAGTTAGACAAGAAAACAGAGAGGGTATCTGAATCAGTGGTCTCTTTGTTGGGGTATTATGGTTCTAAAAATAGGGGGCAGGACTGGTCTGATTGTTTGTAACTTGAGACCCAAACATCCTGCATCAAGACTTCAATAACCTTGAAGCAATAAGTAAGCCAGACCAGCTGACAAACGCATGTGCAGGACATTGTGTAAGAAAATGTTGAAAGATGTGACCCGTCAACAGCGCATTGGATAACAATCACGTCTTTATACGTGGCCTGACAACAAAGTGTCTAGGACAACACTAAACACATCAGTACTCTTCTTCAGTATAATTACAGCAAATTGTTCACCAAAAGTTACCATACAGCATGCTTCTGTCCCATGACAGCTGTTTTCAAATTCGTGCCAATATACTGATATGTTATGTCAAAATGCTCCATGAGAAACACTGGAGCAAGTGTTCATGCAAGACATCTGCGAAAAAGGTGGCTGTACAAGAAAAGAACAAGCTTCCAGGCCTAATTTCAGATGTTACAGTTCAAAATTGGAAACTAATAATACACTAAATAAACTCAGTGTAGAAGAGCCATTACAGGACAACAAAGAACAGAAATGTGGAAATACCAGGTGGAATCAGAGGTAGGGTTTAACATTTTGTCCGAGAATCTCAGACACCCTGCAGAGGAAAACAGTGTTTAAAAATTGCCACAAAACTCTCAAAATTTAAAGCATGTACAGCAGCAGCAGCAGCACCAGTTGGTCAGCAACAGCTCATCACTGATGCTTAACCCTGCCATCAAAACTCCAACCTTTATCCCTTGTTTAAGGCACAACCACAGATTCTACAAAATGCTGCCAATTAGGTTTACTCCATCCATTACACAAAAAGGCCAGTTTCAGCTACACCTACTGGAATTCAACATTGATTCATACAGCCGTCCCACATGCCAAAATTACTGACAATTCTGTTTATTAGCTACACATCTGGAGGCCTGACAACAGAACCCACAACAATTAATGCAAATGAGATTCAGCCCTCGTTTTACATCATAGATGCATTTCTGAAAAAGCAGGCAAAAATAAAAATTATATTCCCATCATAAATACAGGGTGACATAATAAAACGCAGGCAACCAAACAGCATTAAACTGAAAATGACAAAGTGCAAATTAAGAGGTGGTGTAAAAGGGTCTTTAAAGCAAAAATGCATAAAACAAGTGTTGAATGTATTTCTACAGTGAAACATAAGCTAAACAGATCTGGCTTGTTGTAACCAAAAAAAACAAATCTCATTCAGTGGAGCACTACCAGATAAAATTCCATTCTGGAATAAGGAAGTGGCAAACTCCGTATGTATCTTGTATTTCAAGCAAGTATTGTTGATCCCACTACAAAACATTATTTTCTTGACATGTTTCTTATGCAACCGTCACTGGACGGAGCACGGATCTTTGAAATGTGTATAAACTGTAAATATAAATGTAAACTTATTATATGCCCATTTCATTCATCTATATCCACACACATCTGAATTACTTCCAATGCACCTGGAATAATTACCACAATGTGTTTCAAACTTGTACCTTCCCCATCATACCATCAGTGTCACTGAACACATACATGCAACGAAAAAGGGGGATCCTCACAATATACACCTTATAACCACCGCATAGTACACAGCAGTACATAATCTAACATTCACGGAGAAATCAACTTTATTATGACTATTTTAACAAATTTAATATGTAAAAGGAAATTACTAACGTTTTCCAACGATTACACAATCGAGTCATATATTGTGGGTAGTAGTTATTTTTATACGCTGTAATTCACCAGCAATATACACCATCTGTTTCTGACCTAAAGTAACACAGCGAATATTCCGCTATGAACACTTTGTGCGCCTAGGAATTTTCCTGGGTGTCATCCCAATGATGTTTCATGGCGAAGGTCATAACAGCCACATGTCCAGCACGTACCTGACTTAATTGTTCTTCAGCTTGCTGCCTTTGAGCCGGATCAATTGTGGCCCGCAAAACATCTGTCAATTTCCGAGTATCCATTGTCTAGATATTTATCGTTTATACATTAAACACTAACTAAAATTTGAGAAAAATTCTTGTTAATTTAACCCGGCACATTCACCTCGCTGTGCTAAAGTCACGTGACTCATCCATATAACATGGCGGGCTTTACAATGTGGCAACATTCTACGTAACTAATCGATCAACACAATTATTCTTAATGAAACATAGCGCATTACATGGAAATATGCGATTTGTCTGTATAACTATGTACTATTCATGACTGGATAAAAACTAAATTAATGAATAATGTTATTTGAACAATAGTTCGTAACTGCATCGACTACGTTAGCCTAGAAGCGGAGCCTTATAAATGGTCCTTAGGGTTGTAAAAGAAAGTCAGCCATTTTTCAAGCTCTTTGGACAGTCGGTAATAGGAATTGCAATTCCAAGAAGCACAGGAATTATGTTGTTTGGATTTTGTTTTGAAATGTGAATCTTTTTACGTCTCCGTTGATTATTATTATGATCTCACTTTATATTGAAAGGAAATTTGTATATTCAGTTGTTTTATCAGCTAAATCAACGCGTTTTAGGACGTGTAATGAATCGAGAAATTTTCTTTCACACAGAGAAAAGTCTGTCGTCTGTCAAACGTCTACATTCACAACGGAAACAGCTTTTAAAAATAAGGAGCGGTAAGTGTGTGGATTCGTCCGAAGGTTCCCTGGTTGTAATAGCAAGTTTTACTGTAACAGTTATGTGCTTTGTGTTGCATGGTGAGTGGTACCTATAATTATCTTCGGTGAAAAAAACCATGACAAGACAAAAATTTCATTCACTGGTCAGTATTTAGCAGAGCGTATAATGGAACATTACAAATGAAGGCATGACATTCGTTTCCAATTTTCTCCGTCTGATGATTGGAAATTTATCGCTAAACTTTTTTTTTATGAGGAATGTTTCGACCAGGTACTCTGGCTTCAGTATTTTTGACTGACACGACTGTTGAGTTTATTTTGCTTATATGCAGCGTAATGTACTGTACAATATGACTCGTGGTTTGGTTGTTGCAAGTGTTTTCTCTGTCTTGAATATGTTCCTAAAGTAAAACTAAGGAACAGATTGAAGACTCTAGATGTATAAGAGTCAAAATGTGTGTGATTGAAGAGAATGGAGCAGACCACCTTTGATGAGCAGTACTGAAATACAAGAAATTGTTACTTCAAGAAATAGCCTAGTCAAACCCGACCCTTTGCTTGATCATACAGTGGTGGTCGCCGATATTTTTTCTCTGGTGTGTTTATGTCTGAGCTTTGCTGGACAGTTAGGCTAAGTAGTAGATCTGACCGGGTAGCAAAAAAAGAAAAGAAGAAACTTGCCGTGTTTGGTCGTTGAGGAAGATATCTCTGCGAGTGAGAAGGTTATGTAGCCATGGCTTTGTTTCTGTTTTGGGAAAGGTGAGGGTTGCAATGGTCAGCCACCAGCTATATGTGATGAATCTGATGAGGTGAGCATCAGAAGTCGTGATCCCATCAGAATGGACATGTTATCAACCAGGAGATGTTCAGAATCATGCAGAGAAGACATGGGGCCAGATGGAAGTGTGTGCATTATGCTGTTTGGGATTCTTGGTTCATTGAAAGAATGTTCCACAGTGTTAATGCTCACTGCATTTTTGATGGAGGTAAATCAAGTGTGTGTAGAACCTGAAGATTGAAGGTTGCTAAGTACTACACTGAACAGTTTGAAGGATTCGCTCTGGATGATTGGATCCCCTGATGATGGGGCAAGAAGGGCCACATGCCTGGTGTAGGCAATCAGAAGGCATGTGATACTTCCAGTCAATCACAGCCATGCTGCATTACTCAGTAATACTCCTGAATATCAGTTCTTTCTATTAGGTCCTGAAATAATGTGTAGTAGTATACCATCTTAAAGCATGGAACTTCATTTATGGTAACATTTTTGTAGAACATACAACAATATGATGACCATGGAAAATTTCCTTGCCTTTCTGTTGTATGGTAAGAAATAATGACCTAATGGTGCTAGGCATGTGAAGTTTGGCATGAAAATAAAATCTGAACACTTCTATGCATTGTATGTGGAATATTATTTGTAAGACAATAGTTACAGAATTGGAGATAATAACAAGCGTTGATGTTGTACTCAAAAATATTTAATGTATACAGAATCTGTACTCAAGGAATAAGATCTTCTAACACCACCACCACCACCACCACTACCACATGTGAAATGATAAATTTATGCACTGGGGAAATAAGCTTTGAGTTATGGTCGGCACTCATTTGTTTTCTTTGGATGTCATTGTGAGACAGTATATGATTGCATTTACTGCAATTACATTGGGAGGTGAATTTTATTACTTGCCAATGTGATCCTGTTCTCAGGTCATGCTGGAAAAGTGTTGTTGGAGTAGAAATTCATGCTCAGATTACATCTGCATCCAAACTATTTTCTGGGGCTGGGACAGAGTTTGGAGCACCAGTGAATACCAATGTATCATTATTTGATGCAGCCATCCCAGGCACTCTTCCTGTAAGAATATTTTATTTTCACATTGATACATTTCTTGTGTCTTTTATGTTGTGCTTATTTATAAGAACAGTTGTAAAATCAACTGTTCCGATTGTGCAGTGAGTTGCTTTTGAAAAATCTCCTTAAAAATTTTTTGCTTAAAGATCACCTACATTTTGAATCTTTCCATTCATATGTTTCCCAAAATACACTTCAGAATATAAAATTTTCAGCATAATAAATTTCATATTCAAGGACTGAAACATATTTTCTGCTACCCTAGGCACTTGGTTTGTTACAGCATTATTTAATATTTACCTTTTGGTTGCTACACGTTATGTAATGTGTGAATCACTGTAGGTTCCATGTCTTTCAATTTGTGCTCCTTTATTTAAGTGGGTGAACTACATTTTGCAGGTACTGAATCGAAGGTGTGTTGAGGCTGGAGTGCTGACAGCTTTGGCACTCTCATGCACAGTGAATCCTGTCTCTCTATTTGATCGAAAGCATTATTTCTACTCGGATCTACCTGTAAGTAGATCATATAATAATAAAACTATTCTTTTCATATGTAGAGGTAAATCATCATGCATTTAATGATGTGGAACATCATTAACAAATCAGAGTTGTATGGATGAAGAAATTAAAAACAGATTAAGCTTGAGAATGTCTACTACCATTCCATCAAGAATTGTCTTCCCATTTTCTGTTGAATAATATAAAGGTTAAAATATACATACATGTAATTTTGCCTGTTAAAAGGGAAGAAGCAACAGGAGACTGGAGAAAGTTGCATAATTATGAGCCTCATTAAGTGTTATGCAGGTGATGAAATCCAAGAGATGGAAGTCACTGCATCCCAGACATGACTGGTTATGGTACTGTGGCTGGAAGGTTATGGACCACACTCCCTACAGTCACTATGTCGTGCCCAGAGACTCCCATTTATTTGGGTCCCTTAAGAGGCAGGCATCTGGCTGGCATGTGATTTGCAGCAGATGCCAATGTGAAGCAAACTGTCACCTCCTGGATACACACTACACAGTGATCCTGTCTGCACTGGGATACAAGCCTTGGTGCCACGGTGGGACAAATGCTTATATGCCAGTCCAGTATGTACCATGTGCTAGTCATGTGTCATGTGTACAACAGAGTGAGAATAAAGTTCTTGGCTTTAAAGTGCTTGTTACCTTTTTCTTTTGTAAATTCCTTTGTGTATTTCTGCAACCTGTAAGTTTCAGACACAATCTTGCAATCTGACACAATTACCACAGTTCTGCCACACACAATTACCACAGTTCTGCCACACACAATTACCACAGTTCTGCCACACACAATTACCACAGTTCTGCCACACAC
>JGI20166J26741_11718473_pt1 | contig 10723 bp, 5 predicted proteins | sample TergutCu122P5_FD_26741 | JGI IMG/M metagenome (IMG submission 26741) | reverse complement strand
AGGTTGTGGCTTCGCTCTCTCAAGGTCGCACAGCTGCTGCGCAGTGCGGCTTGTTTACACACAAATCAGTCCCGGTCATATTTGAACCACCTTGTATTTACAGTGAATCTAGCTGCTCCAATGACAGCCAGGTACTAGGGAGGTAAACAGAGGGCTACTTCCAGCGCCTTTGTGGGTGTCGGTTTTACACATTCGGTATGTACTGTGCAATTTACTTCGCCTAGAGCAGTGGTACGCAAACTCCATTCCTCGGAACTGTGGAAATATGCGGGCGACTTTCAGGGGTTAAGCACGGTCATTTTCTTACTCATGAAACTGGCAAATATAAATCGATTATTTTAATTGCATTTTCTATTTTTTTCCCCTACCTTTGTGCATAATCGGCGCTAGGTTTATTTCCAGCGTAGGTGAATAATACAACACTGTCATAAATATGCGCAAGTACTTTATTTTATAAAATAAATATCTATGTTTTAAACACTTGTATTTCATTCCAACCCAAAACGTTCCTTTCACTTTACAGGGATTCCGCGAGAATTAAGATACGCACACAACGGTTCCACGGGTATTAAGGGCTGAAAACCCATTGGCCTAGACAAACCCATGTTGAACGAAAACTTGTCTGAAATGGAAAAATGTTCAAGTCCCTTGATATTCCTTTACCAACAGGTCTTACACCGGCAAGACTACCTGGACGCATCAGACGTGACGTATGTATGGGAAATGAGCCCTGGAAGTCGGACAAGGCATGGGTAACACACATAACTCTTGAAGAACATGTCGTACACTCCCATGTCTAGCTCCTAAATAAATAAGTTCAAAACAGAACCTATGGTGACACAGACATACCGTTTTACCAGATGGACTCAGGAAACGGATTGGTCATTACGGTTGTTCACGGGATCAAACACAACGGTTTTCAGAATACTTCCTACACGCAATATGTTTTTATGAGTGCTGAGTGAGTATGCCTTTGCAGTCAGGGTGAGAATGCCTCACAGAACGGAACCTGTGGGCCGAAGTGACTCATCCAGACCATGACCAATTTTCTTGAAATAACACACATCCTGACACATGTTCAATGTAGTTAAGTCAGACACAGTGCAGATGATACCCAGCTGTGCCCGACATAAACATCAGAAGACAGCTGTAGCATGTGCATTGGTCAACTTTCCGATCAATTGAACACTTAAGTTTCAGGCTACATGCTCTACAGCCTAGTTTCAGCAGTCTGAATATTCGACGAGAATCCAAGGCTGTTCGCCCAAAGCATAAGTTTCTTGGCCAGAAATTAAGAGTCTAGTTTAGGAACTTGTACATATACCCCAAACAGAAGCCGGTGGCAGTTGTCTAATGGATTGGAATGACTCCTGTCAACAGATCTGCAATAGGCCTACGTGAGCCGTCTAAGGGAAAGTAAACCCATTACATTGTTTTGTTTCTGACAAATTCTGGTACGTTTATCATCAACTCCTAAAGTCAAATCAGTGACGAAGAAACACCCACATAGTTTCGACAATGGGTTCTAAATATGGGGAACAAAATTATGCCCGAGTTTCTTACATTGCATCAAAATGAAAATCTCAGCTTGTGGAGTCATGGCAGTGTGCTCGTCTGTTTAGTAACCTCTGATCCAATGAACGGTTTTCATGAAACTTGGTGTGAACAAGACCATTAGAGGGCACTTGAAACTCTGTATTCATTTTTAAGGTAAAGTTTACCCTCCAACATGCCATGATGGCACAGAGCAGAGAAGAGGTATTTCTCCACATTCATGACGCCGGCGCTAGATGGGGGTGACTGGTCAACGTCCTGCCCCGGCCGCTTCACCTCCGGAAAAGACCCGGTACCCACTGGACAGGAGGCTTTATGGGCCTCAGGGCCGGTCTGGACGGGTACGGAAGGTCTCCCCCCCCTCCCCACTCACCGGGTTCAAACCACAAACCACCCAGCCAACAGCAAGTCGCTATACCGACTACGCTATCCTGGCCACTCTTCGATTATTCATTTTTGCTGGAAATAATACATCAATATAAACCATAAAGAAAAACAGAGAAGTTGAATTAGTCGCCACTAAGGAGCACGCTCTGGCAGACTATGTCCATGTCCCGCGAAAAGAACGCAGGAAATAATCGAAACATAAACTTGGTAGTAAATCGTTTAAAAATATGACAAAGCTCAAATGTTTAGGAACAACCCTAAAAAATGCATTCAGAAAGAAATTAGGAACACAATGAATCGGGATGCCGACAACCATTCGGATCAGAATATTCTGTTTTCGAGTTTGCTACCCAGATATATAAATATTATAATTTAGCATGTTGTTTTATATGCGTGCGGAACTTGGTATCAGATAAGGGAAGTACATAGGGTGAGGGTGTCCAAGAACAAGGAGTTGAGCCTAAGAGGAAGGAAGTAAAAACGACTAGAAAAAATTTCAATAATGAAGAGTTTTTTGATCTGTAATCTTCACCAAATACTATTTGGGTTGTCACATCAAAGAGGATGAGACGGAATAGTCACGTGGCACGAATGGAGAACAAAACATACAGGGTATGGTGTGAAAATCTGAAGGGACCACTTGGAACATCTATGCGCAGATGGCAAATAATATTAAAATGTACGTCAGAGTGGTGGGATGCGATGGCGTGAACTGGATTCTTCTACGTCTGGCCAGGAACAAGCTTTGGGCTCTTGCGAACACGGTAATGAACATTCGGGTTCCATACAATGCGGGGAATTTCTTGACTAGCTGCGAAACGGTTAGCTTCTCAAGAAGGACTCCGCTCCATGAAGTCAGTTAGCTGGTTAATTAGTTAATTATAACAGTTGTGCGAAATTCAGTGTAGCAGCAACTACGTGCCAAGTAAATGAACGTACAGACATTTCTTATGATAGTACACGATCACAAAGGATGCACTTTGCTAACGAAACAATATCCTGTATACACCAAAACAACATGGCAAATGAGCGAAATGTATGTTTACCTTTCGGCGTGATGGCAATAACAATTAAACTAATGGAGTTTGGTACCAGCAATTTTTAGGAAGACAGATCAGAAACACACACATACAGATTTTGCGTGTAATACTGTTCATATGTCAACATTAACAAAGTGATTGTGCGCACTTAGCACTGACATTACATACTCGTACCTCATGTAGCCGAGATCCGTCGTAGCGGCAACTGTGTACATAGCCTTAGAATACACCACGAGGAAGATTACAGGAAGTCACGCTTAGGAAATGAATGGAATACACATGTATTTCTGATGAGTGTTGATATTATGAACATGGGAGTAATATACAGGACATACAGAAACACCGTCAGATGATAATGAAGAGAATGGTTTCAAATAAAACGTAAGCAAAATGAAGTGAGCATATAAGTCCAAACTTCACCATAGAAATATAAAAAAAAACCGAACTAATCGGTCGAGCAATCAAAAGTAAGGGAAGGTTCTCAAAACGACTACAAACAAACAGATATTAGCCTACATTCATAAGCAAATAAGGATGACATTAAAATCGAGGAATACTTGGCCAATCATTCGGTTCATAATCACTTGTATTCCCGTCTCCTAACAAGTGCAATTTTGTTTGCTGTTATGAGGGGAAAAACAGAAATTTAGGGTGCTAGAAAACGTGGTACGGACAACATCTGGATCTGGACCTTCTGTAAGATCATCGTACTATTTACGTAGTCAAATCACATGGATGAGATAGACGAAGCATGCAGAAAGAAAGAAAGAAAGAAAGAAAGAACGAAAGAAAGAAAGAAAGAAAGAAAGAAAGAAAGAAAGAAAGAAAGAAAGAAAGAAAATTCCTACAGAATTTTAGTCGGAAAACCTACAGGGAAAAGAAAGTGGAAATCCTGAGTACGCGAAGCATTTTACCAGGGCTACCAACCTGCAGCCTTCCAAGTGGCTACTCAATTTAATCAAAATCCGACCAGGTGTTTCGACTACGAAACATGCAGACGGACCAAAATGGCTCAGTATTAGGAGTACAGTACACGCAAGTTTTTTTTTACAAAAAATAGCAGAACAGAATACAGACTTTGGGATTAGGGGAGGGGGGAGGGAGTCTGTCTTTTCTCAAAACCGGTAACGTAGAAGCGAAGAATTAGTCCAGATTCCAAGTAGGCAAAACAGGATAAAGTACACACTTTCACCTACCAGGACAGAGTACATATTTTCACCTGCCAGAATTCGTCAATTTCTCCGGGGCAAGGGGAGGAGGGAGGGGAATAAAAACGAATTTGAGGCAGGTTTTGAAGCTTCCTTCCATAACGCGTAAGTTTCAAGTCGCATACCTTTATTACACGATGTTACTGCTGCTTCGCTGTATTCCTGCGAAGCAATTATATGCGGTAAGATTCTGGACACATTACATCTGTCGCGTATAGCCTCCAACAACTGCATCGCAACCATGAATGAAATTCCTGACTGCTATATGATATTGCACATACGTACGTACAAACCGACAGGCCTACTTTGTCAGTACGGTTATGATTTAACATCGTACCACATTTTGCAGTTTTATTACACTTCAGGGGTGATATTTACGGTCATGAAAACAGTGACACAATCTCTGCCTCACAATTTAAAACAGATAATTGAATCCCTATTTTACAATGAAGGTAAATCGCTTCGTCTTCGTTTATGTGACACAATCGGTAACAGTGACTGCCATAGCAGCCAGCGTGTGCTCAATTACTCAATAACTCACACCAAAAGTTATACAAGATGAATCATTACATCTACTACTACTTTCAACACCATCTTCACTGTTGTTATGCGCATTTAATGGGATGCACAGAAAGTAATGCCCCATTATTTTTCTCAGTAAATATTTATTCGAAAATTACATAATATGAAGAGTGGTGGTTTCAGTACATGCTCTATTTCTTTTCACAAAGTCTCTCTCATTGCCCTGCACTAACGAGGCACAAGTGTCTACATGTCTGGTCGGTACCATGCCTTGTCCTGCTCACGTAGCAAATTTTTCACTGCGTTCATCACACACTCTTCAGTTTCAAACTTTGTACCGAGAATTGCACCCTTCAGGGCTCCAAATAGGTTGAAATATGAGGGTGGCAGATCGGGGCTGTAGGGTGGACATGTTAACACTGCCCAAACAAATTTTGTTACAGCTGCCCCATTCTTCCTCAAAACTTGTATGCAGCCTTGATGAAGCAATATTTCTTTTGGATTCCTGTGAGGCCAAAGCCGTTCGAAACGCTTCCGAGTTCTGTCAGCGTCCTGATGTAGACTTCGTAGTTGACTGTCTCCCCTTTCGGCATCGCATCCATAAGAATCATTTCTTCACAGTCCCTGAAGAGAGTGATCATGACCTTGCCCGCTGAAAGAGACCTTTTTTTTCCGAGGAGACTGAAGACCGTGTTATTCCATGGATTGCCTTTTTGTAGCCGGTTCAAAATAATGGACCCATTTGCTGTAACAATCCGGCATAAGAAAGACTCTCCTTCAGCTTCAAAACGTGCCAAGAACTCGGGATAAATTCCCTTTCTCTTGGTTGTGTGTTCGACTGCAAGGCTCCGAGAAACCCATCACGTGCACACCTTCCAATATCCAAGGTCTCAAATGATGTGACCAACATTTCCTTTGCTGATCGAAAGACTGAGAGCTAGTTGTCAGGTTATGATGCAGAGACCCTCGCTAACGAAGGCATCAGCACGCTAAAACAGTTCAGGACTAACAGCTGTGACACGACGGCCTGAGCGACGCAAATCATGGAGCGCTGAATTTCCTGTTTCGGAAGCTGTCACAGTTTTCGCCCAGCGGCCAACGGAGCTCCTGGCGACAGTAGCACTTCCATAAACATTGCAAAGACGTTTATGCACGTTTCTGACCGATTCTTTATGGACAGTGAGAAATTATATCAAAGCACGTTGTTTGTACCGCACATCACTGACCGCCTCCACTAAAGTTGCTGCTGGAGTGGTGCTGTCAAAAATCTTTATATAAAGAACGGAAACGTCAAATTTGTTTCATCTAAAACCTCACACTCCTACATTTGTTACTGGCCAAGAAAAAGAATATGGGACATTACTTTCTGAGCAACCCACGTAAAACAGGAGCATTAACTAGCTATGACCCTTTGTTAATACCGAAGCAGCGACAAGTAACAAAGGCGTCGACGGAGATAGGTTTAGGTGTGGGCCTCATGCAAAAAAAAAATGGTTTACTACTAAATGTACCGTCCCACATTGCAAGTTACGTGCAATTCTTGTAAGGAATATGTACCAGGAACAGCATCCACGCGTCCTGAAGACATTTTTTACGATTCTACGGTTCTATGGTTCTCGTACTCGTTCCAATAATCACAGGTTCCAGCCTCTGTGTCCCACACTGCCATTATGACCATTACCATCACTGAAGTCACCAACACCACCACCACCGTAACGATCATAACCATAAACAACAACAACAACATTAATTCTAGTTCGTTCGTCGCCAATGCCTGGAGCGTCCTCAGAATGTGGGTGGAGCAGACACCTTCCACATATGAAAGTTGGTTGTAAGTACATGATAGCTACTGAATAAGACATCATGGATTGGCGACAAGGCCAGAAGGTACACACGCGTAGCATGAGGCTAACAACTCCACCTCATGGTAAAACAGAGTTACAAAATGTTACACAGGTGCTTGGACTTGACTGGAACGATATAACAGCGGTACGCATCGCAAATCTGATGGTGAGGAACGCGGTCACCTGTCTCAGGATAATGAAACTCTGGGCCTCATGAAGAACAGGGACTTTCTTGACCAAATAAGGGGTTATGCCGTATCAAGATGTCCTCTGCCCCAATGAGTCATCTTCATCGTCATCATCATCATCAGCAGCAGCAGCAGCATTACCACCACCACCACCTCTGAACTCTGTCCATAACAACGCTTCCCAAACTTCAAACAGATGCATCCCCGTAAGTGGACGAACTACAGTTCTAAGCCCTTTCGTTCTCCCGGTAAACAAGCGCAAGATAAAGAAAGTTCGTAATCCGGGGAAAATTAAATGGTAATTCTAACCCGCAAGAACTGCGGTTGTTCTGCCCCATCCCGAGCACCTCACCTTTCTTGTTGTCATCCCAATACTTTAAATAATAGTAGGCTATTTACGGAGTTCAGTTCCTTTCAATCCTTCGGACTGCCCACCGAAGGCGCGCCTTTGGGACTTGGAGACAGTGAATAAAGGAAATGTAGCTAAGAAATGTTAATATCGCCACTGTAGACTTTATCAACGTCGTTTCTAACTCAGTGCTGAAGAATGGCCACAGGGTTAGTCTCACAGAAATGTGAACAAGATACCCACTAACAACGGTATGAGATGAAATTACGCCAAGAAATCCTGCATCCAACTGCTACCCGTTAAGGAATGAATTAAAAGGGTTTGAAATAAAAGGACGTGTACGTCAAAACAATCCTAGGCCTAAGAGAATGACTGACTTAACGGAAAAAATTTATTGAATTAAATACTAACAAAACCATTACATTTGACACGTACTGTCTGACAGCTTCATAGTTTTCTGAACTGCGCACGATGAATAGCATCTAATGGAGGACGACTGTGAATAATTAGATGCGAATGTTATGAAAGAAAACGACGGTGACTCAGTAGGCATTTGCTTGGCAGGAATTAGGGAAACCAGGAAAACCCCGTTGAGATGGCCGACATCCCGTCCGAGAATCGAAAGCCAAAACGCTTGAATACAAAAAAAAATCGTTAAAGTCCACAACTGCAAAGTTCGATATTCTGTAGTTTAGGCTACAAGGATGAAAGGTTGAAATATGCATGACTGTTCGTGCCGTCTTTTTCAAGCGGTAGTCATTAGGCCGTTGTTGGTTCCGCGAATTGCGTTGGGTTAAACCGTTCTTACATAAATTACAGGCTTGCACAGTGGTGTAATTTCGTAGCTACAGGCCAATATTTTACAACACCGAAGAAAAAAAAACGTCTGTCCTGAACATTACCGCCTGTCTTTTCTCTTTTCTTTGCGGAATATAAAGGCTGAGTGGTGAGGAAAAGGACAGCGAATCTTGGGTGCAGTCGCTGTGCTCGTCAAAAATGTGGCATGGAGTCATGTTACAAACCCAGTATCCTTGGAAGACAGATCTCATATTTTAAAACCAACATGCCCTCGTGCAGACTGGTTCAACCTTTTATGTAGTGCGGGCAACTTAGGCAAAATTTGGTCAGCATGCGGGCAAAATGAAATTCAATATTATAAACGGGGTGAAATGAAAGGAATAGAAGTGTGGCGAAAATCATCTAAAAGTGCAGTGAAGTGAATTGTTAATTGTGTTGTTCTATGGATTGTTTGTGTGTAAATGTGTACTGTACTACTGCCACCGAGTGTCAACCTAATTGCAGTTAACAAATATATCAAACATCAATAGTTGTAATGAAGAAAGAATAAGTACATGTATAATCATACGCATAAATTTAGCTGCTTTTTCTTCTATACATCATGTGAAAAATTGAAAAATCTAAACAAAAATTGCAATTCACAACACAGGCTAGGGTGTCGCTCTTTTTGTCGCATTTTTACAAAATTAACTAGCAGTATAACGCATGTTTCCATAAATAAACAGCTCTTAAGTTTTCGAAATTGCTTAGGAGTTCAGTACCGGCTTCGCCAGGGTAAAGATTAAAACGACGTGTTCTCATTCCAAGTGTCATTCTGCGGGCAAAGTAACACTGTGTCGGGGGTTACATGCTGCCCTAGAACAAAATTCAATCGTCATTTACCTGTGTCAGTGACTACATGCCTTCGATCTCACCAGGGCACAGACCAGTCAATTATTATACCGTAAATAAATACAGCTCATTAAGTATAGTCAATAGACACGAGGCTGGACGAGCAAGGAGCTGCGGTTCTATTTCCAACAGAAGCAAGAGATTTTCTCTTGTCCAAAACGTCCAGACCAGATGTGCAGGCCACCCACCCTCCTATTCTATGTGCAACAGAAGCTTTTTCGCCGAGAGTAAAGCTGCCGGAGGGTGAAACTGAACACTCATTTCACCTAGTTCCGAGGTTAAGGATGCATGGAGCTATGTCTCTAATCCCACACATGCCTTCAAGGCCTACACCAGGACAACTTGAGACATGGCAGACCTTTGCGTCCTGCTATTCTATTAATCCGGCAAACATACAAAGCATTGTCTTTCAAATAATCCTATGGAATAGACTTATGCAGTTCTCGTATCTGCATGCCTCGTGAAAAACTGCAAGAGCTGCCATTATTATGCGTTACCAATGGCAGTCCGTACCTTGCTGACAGGTGCGAAAGCGATCGGTACATTCCATTCAACTCTTTTAATGTTCATATTGATTTACTATTGAAAAATGAGCGAGAATATTACTACACCAAAATCTGTCGAAATATTAACGAAAATAGGAAATTTCTTCAAATATCCTTCATAATATCCACGTTTGCCTGCAAGACACAGGGTGTACACACGCATCACTTTCCCTTTATTCCTATAACCCTTGCGACAATACCAAAAATATCTACGACAGTGCACCTCGTACAGAACTTTCAAGGTCTTACACGACTGACAAAATAAATGAAACTAATGGCCAGCATATATCAGAACATAACACTTTCAACACTGTACAACTGCAGAACGCAATTGAATTCTTGGCGACAGGAATAGCTTCGCACAGCTACACTGTCAGACAGGATAGGTTCGTTATGTAAGAAGTGGATCGTACGTCACAAATCCACGCACCGCATGCTCCATAACTCTGTTTCTTACTTAATTTAACTATGCTTCAGTAGTGAAAACTGGGTTTCGAGTGACAGAATGACTGAGAATGGTGAATTTAAAGGGATGAGAAGAAAGCGGGTACGAATGCATGCATGCAGTGGCTAGCGAGAACTATACTAAAAAAAAATTGGTTACGGTAGTCAAATGCCGGGCCAAGAATTGAACCTAATGCGGATTCATCATTCATTATGTGGAAGGGAATATTTATTTTGTGGTTTCTTCAACCACACTGTAACTAAGGCTACAAGCCCGAACTGCAGGATCTCATTAGCTGATACTGAACTGGCATGACACCATGGAGTCGAAACATGTAGCTGATTAAGTCACTAACTCATAAAGTTGTGTTTTGATGGTCTATCTATTTACTTCTTCTTTACACGTTAGGGCAGCAGCGCACAAACCCCGTGCGCCAGGTCGCCCAGGAGGCTAACTTCTGTACGGTGACGCCTACCATTTGCGGGTCCTCGTTCTGAAACTTGTTTCATGTCACCCTTCTGGCACCTAGAATTTTGAGGTGGTACCAAGATTTGTGGAAAATCGATGGACTCCTGCGCTAGAATATATGATAATTTACTCCTCTGAATGCACAACGAGATTTTAGGAGCATAGAAGGTGTCCGCAACATATGTACAACAATAAAACAGACAATGTCTTAGAAACCAGGACATTCTCAGCTTATTCGTTCCATTGATTAAAATGGCAATAGCGTCTTCAATGAAAGGAAAGTAACAAATGCGATGCAGAAAGTGTTCCGGAGCGAATCGCTTCAGACTTGAGTGCTCTCGACCAACAATGTTCACAGGTTTCAGCACGCCTAAAACTGAGTTTGAAAATACAAGGTGGTTCAGATATGACCGGGACTGATTTGTGTGTAAACAAGCCGCACTGCGCAGCAGCTGTGCGACCTTGAGAGAGTGAAGCCACAACC
>JGI20166J26741_11718251_pt1 | contig 10726 bp, 3 predicted proteins | sample TergutCu122P5_FD_26741 | JGI IMG/M metagenome (IMG submission 26741) | reverse complement strand
GTTTCTGGTGCAGTACGTAAATTTAAATGCCCACTGAAAAAAACGCAGCCTTTCTGCCCATGCAGTAGTGCTTTAAATTGGACCGGCAAAGGGTTAAAGTGCTCTATCTAAACCTGTCTGTATACATATACCTACAGAACTGTGTAAGAACTAAGGTCAAATGATAGCAGTGTTTCGGAGGTGATGAATGTCTCCACCTTCAGTGTCTAAGCAGTCCAAGCACTGCATAATGGATTTTAATGAAATTTAATATTGGTAAATTTTATGTACGTAAAATTGTCATGCCATTTCAATGTGCATTAAGATCAAACAATTTTAATGATCACTTTATACCAAGACCGACCATATTTCTGGAGGCATGATCATTCGCAGTACTGCTCTGCATGTGCAGTTTTGATCTCACCCTGCATGCATAGGCAAGTTAGCAGAATAAAATCAGACTTTGTGACATTAAAATTCTGTATGTCATAATCATGGAGTTGGGCACTTGATCCATTCTGGTCTCACACATCCAGAAGTCTCTGTAATGGTCTCCCCTGGTTCCTTCTGCCTTTTGATCTGTAGTTTTTAATTGTCCTTGGTAACCTGTTACAAGGCATTCTGTTTATATGTTGCAACCAATTTTTTCTGTATTTCTATATTTTGTCAAAAACCGGGGTAATATTTAATTCCTTTGCCATCTCTGTATTTGTTTTATAAGCTGTCCAAGTGTATCCTGCTGTTTTTCACATACGTTGTATCTCTGTTGCTGTTCTTCTTTTGTCTCTTGCTTTAATGGTCCAATTTACACTACTATACAACAAAGGTGGAAGGGCTAGTGTAATGTATAATTTTATTCTTGTTTTCTTGAAGCATAATTTTATTTTGGTTTTCTTTAAAGTTTTCTGTGGTCTATAATGCTGTCGTTCAAAAATTTATAGTATTATGTTTTATTTGATATTGCTTTACGGAACCATATTGTGATTCCCAACTGGCCTATGGTATATCTATTAACTCCACTGTAAATAACCACACAATTTTCAGTCTCTTTAGTACCTTGCAATTTCTTTTTTACTTTCTGAACTTACTGTGTGTACAATTTCAATATCTGGTGTGCAAGATGGTTTGGTTTTGCCTCAAATTCTAGCAACAGCACAACAATCAAGTATGAGTAAGAATGTACATCAACTGTAGTGTTGCATTTATAATAAAGCTATATGACCAATTATCCATAGCAGTTTTGTAGAAGGGTAAGTTATGCTCCTGTACATTCCCTAACTTGCTTTTCCTAAAATCACTCGATTCTGGAAATCACCAAGTATATGATAATTCTGATGACGAATGAACAGGGACAGCAACATGCTGGGTTAGGAATAAGGCTGTTGTCATATCTAACATTTGTCTTACATATCAGCTGGTTCTGAAATAACACTCTTGTTACTTAAATACAAGACAATCCTGCACATTAGATGACACCCCTTTACAATTTACAATAATCTGGAAAATACCTGTACAAAATATGTTTAACTTTTACGTGATTATATGGATCTCCCTATTTTTCTGATGATAAGGAAAAAATTATAGTCTTATACTCAGGTAAATAAGGCATACAATTAAAATGTGAGTCAATAGGTCTGGAGTCAAATATCGAAGTCATAAATTATAGAGTGCATTGAAAATGTTAGAAACTGAACAAGAAATCTAAAACAAAACATAAAAGATTGTGACACAGGCTGTAACACTTCATGCTTTTTCTGTACCTTGTGTGATCTCAGAATAATTAGAATCTCAGGAATATTACATATAGCAGAATGCAATTCAAACACACCAAACAATGATGCTATTTTACATAAAGAGTCACAGAAGTTCAAAACATGAGGGAAAGTGTCCCCTCCTTCCCCTCCAAAGAGAAGGATAATCACTCTAAATCTTCTTACAACAATCTGATAGAACTTTACTCCAAGTGTGTCCTTATCCAGTTACCTGAGACACAAGGCCATTTTATATCTTAACACACACCGGTGATGTTGACACTCACCTTCTGAAAATCATGCTGAAAACAACTCTGTGGTGTTCCTCTTCGACTTGCACGTTTGGGTGTCACAGCCTGACCCTCAGATAAATTTATCATGCATGATCTTGGTGTTAAAGGCTCATTCTTTAATTTCCTATTGGTTTCTTCAGTCTTTGAAATTTCACTTGTCTTCTCACTTTTACCACAATCTGTGCCCTGTTGTACTGTGCCTACTGTTTCAAATTTTTGATGACCTGTCACTTTACTTCTTGTTCTGCTTGTTCTAGAAGGTGGCATAGAGTCAACTATGTCAATTTGTTTATTGCTCTCAGATGAAGAATGTTGCCGAGTTACCCTCTTTTCAGTCTTTGCTTGTTTTGCAGTCTCTTCCTTTAGGCATGACAGACTGGCATTCATAACTTCAGTTCTATGTCTTATACCTCTCCCTGTACATTCCTGAACAGAACCTATACTAAAACACAATGGTTTTTTCAATACTGACCCCTGTTTCCCATCTTCTGTGGGTAGTGTAATATCAGCAGACTGTTTCTTAACAAATCCTACATTTACAGTCTCTCTCCGCTTTCTGCCTGAAACTCTTGTACTGGATTCACTGCTTACATCTTTATAGCTTTCCAAGCCACTCATACTTCTTTTCGGGCTGCATTTGTCAGCAATATTTCTCTGAAACTTCTCATCTAGAAAAACTTGATCCTTCACCTTTGAATGTTTGGGAGATACTTCAGTGACTGTTTCTTCATTCTTTTTTTTCTGTGAAATGTTGCTTCCCACTTTTCCATTATTCTGTCTTGTCATTTGTTGTAAAGATTGGTCATGTGACATGTCTGACGCAGATGTGACTGCATTACCTACTTTACTGTGTCTTGTTGACTTACGCTGAGACACATTTTGTTTAGAAGTAACAAAATTGTTTCGTTTACTTTTCATTACATCTTCACATGTATCACTGCCACTGTCCTCTGAACTCTTCAATAACTTCTTGGAAGATGATTTGGCTGCAGACGCATTTTTTGACCTTTTAGTTGTAGCTGTGCTGCATTCTCGATTTTCATTCATCATATTTTTAGAGTTACAGCTTGAGCTTCCTCTGCTTCTTTTCTTTGGTCTTTCTTCTACAGAACTGATACTTCCTTGACTGTTACCACTTCCTAAGCTGTCTTGCACTTTCCTAGTCATTTTTCGCTGTCTTGAAGGTCGGGTGCTTCTTGCAACAGCATTCTCCACATCTTCGTTCTTATTAACAATGTGTTCCTTCCTGATATTTCCTGTTACTTTACATTCATTATCTTTAAATGGTTCAGTCACTTCCTTGGATGATCTCCCGCCTTCCACTTCACCTGACCATTCTACTGATACAACTGTTTTATCTTGTTCATTATTTATGGATGTGGCAGCTTTTGATTTTCTTCCTTTACCACTACTTTCTTTATCTGTGACAACTACTACTTCAGTTTCACTTTGCTGAATTTCTCCAGCACACCCACTTGCCATATTTTTACTGTTACTTTGTAAAGAATCTTCCTGAGTGAGCCTCCTGTGTTTGCGGGCCTGAATGTCTGATATATCACTTTGGACAAAATCTTCATGATGAAGTTCCCTTCTTCTTTTTCTACTGATTTGAGCTGCTGTCTTGGACATCACACTTACATCAGTACAGCCTTCATCTGGCAGGTGCCTCCTACTAGCTCCTGCTGAAGTACTTGAACATTTGCTGTCAATATTCAGTCTCCTTCTATCCTTGGCTCTCTTATTTGGTAAGTGGCTATGCCTAATTAGCTTAACTGTTGGCATGGGTTCCTCATCTTCACTAGGAATAGGTTCCTCTGCTTTGAATGGTGATTCCTTTGCTTCAGACTCTCTTACAGCATTAGTCAAAATCTGTGATGATGGCATTATAAGCTTTGACATATTCACTCTCTCATGTACTGGTAAATCTGTGATATCTATAACACTGTTATGTTCCCCAGAAATTTTCTTGTGATGTTCTAGAGGGACTTGCTGACTTTTACCAGAGTATGATTTGGAATCATTTTCATTTTGGATATAAGGATTTTCTGGTTCTATTCTTTTATTGACCAATGCTATTTCGGTAATACCTACCAGGATTTTCTGTGATTCATCTACACCTTTACTGTGATCAGCTGTCATATACCCCTGCAAGTCAGAATTCAGTTTCTGTTCTCTTTTTTTGGTTCTTTGATCCTGTGGCAGAGATCTTACAGCTGCTGTCATCTGGGCATATGCTGCACCACAATCCTGCTTCTTCAGTTCTGTAGTGATAGGTTTTTGTACAGATGTACAGCTTTCCTTATATTTAATTGCTCTGTTACCAGGATAATTTAGTTTTTGAGCTGAAACACTATGCATGTCAGCCACATGAGTTTTATTGCCAAAATCCTTAGGGCCTTTGTTTCCAGATGAACTACTTACATTTTCACCTTTGTGATCATCAATGGGCGTTTGTGTGTTTACTGTATCATTTTCCAAAGAAATGCCAGAAGCATTTGTAAAACCATCACTAGTTCTATTTTGAGTTTCCACAATCTGAGTTGCAGCTTCAGAAACAGTGTCACTGTCATCATGGCCTGCACTTATTTGCTCTTCCATTGGAGAAGAAGTACAGACCTTACTAAATTCCCTCCCACTTCTGTTTGGAGTCTCCAGAATTTGAGTCACTGCTTCAGATATACTGCCATCATCATAATCATATGCTGCATTTTTCATCTGTTCCACTGGGGAAGAAGTGACAGGATTAGTAAGGTCTTTGTTACTGGTATTTGTAGTTTCAACAATTTGAGTTGCTGCTTCAAAAAAACTGTCATCATCATTATCATATGCTGCATTTTTCTTCTGTTCCCCTGGGAAAGAAGTGACAGGCTTAGTGAGGTCTTTGCTACTTGTATTTGTAGTTTCAACAATTTGAGTTGCTGCTTCAAAAAAACTGTCATCATTGTCATAATCTCCAGAAGCATAGTTTAACTGTCTCAGTACTTCCATTCTACAGCTATGCATGACTGGTGGTATGCCTGTTGTCTTTTCCTGGGAAGATTCAGAAAGCTTTGTTGGGTCCCTATTTTTATTTGGAGTAGATAATATTTGAGTTGGGGCTTCATATATATCATCATCACTATCTTTAAATTCTGAGGATATTTGTGTTGGCGTCTTTTCTTTCTCAGTTCTAACAACCATTGATTTGTTGGGAACTGAGGGCAAACAATCTTCCTTTAAAGAATCCTGGGATTTTATAAATTTCCTATTATTCTTTTTGTGAGACAACACAACTTTATTTTGTTTTTCTGTAACTTTGTTTTTGCACTCACTATTTCCAGGATCAGTGGGTGACTGTGTAGCTGGTTTTATATTGTCACTATGAATGGCGACCGAAGTTTCAGACAGATTTGAAATGATCTTTGTACTGGTAACTGGAGGTGAAATAATTTGAGTGCTGGCTTCAAAAATATTATCTGGATCCGTTTCATCCCCTGAGTCATCACACAGTTTTGCAGCTTCCTTGTTATTGCACGAAAGTGAATGAGTCGTGGCTCTAACTGAACTCAGTTTATTCACAGTGCACTTTTCAAATGACGCAGTTGCTGCAAGTGTCTTCTCAGATACAGACTGTTCTATTGTGCATTGCTCAGACACACCTAACAAATTTGTTGCAGTATCATCAGAATTTGTGAAATTTGATTTATTCTTACTACCTTCTTTATACACTTCACTGAATGTTTCATTGGTTTTAGGAGCAGTATCTTTACACTCACTAGCCTGTGCTGCTGGTGAAGTGAAGAATTCATCATCTCCTTCCAACAAAGAACGATCAAAGCTATCTTCATTGCAACTTTCATCAAGGGATATTTTTATGACTGTAGAACTTATTTTCTCATGTGATCTATCTAGTTGTGCTTCTTGTTGGACACTGATATTTGATGAATGCACCTCAGCTATTTCACTTTGAGAACCACTGGCTGTTCTTTTTACTAAAATGTTTGAGTCAGTGATGTCTACTTTTCCTTGCACTGAGTTTTTAACATCAACATGTGAATTCAAATTGCCACCATCATGAACACAGTCTTTAGTTTGCTTGCTACAGACACCAACTGCACCTTTCTCATCCATCAAAGTTGTTACATCTGCTTTCCCCAGTAAGCACTGTATAGAAGAATCATAAGTTTCATCATTATGTTTATCAGACACACAATTCACATCCTTAGCAATCACATGACCCACTTTCAGTTTCTGATTAATATTACAGACATTTACATTCTCTTGTTCAAAGCTCTTCTGAACCAGGTTTTTATTGCTTACTGCAACATGTTGCACTGTTTCACTGAGTCCATCATCTAATACACACTGTGTCTTGATTTCATAAATATCATCATCTGCAATTCCACTTTTATATATCAAATCCTGCTTCCTCTGACCACTTGGACTGAATAATTTAACTTGACCTCTAAAAGATGGTTCTTCACACTGTGTTTCTGCTTCAAACATGTCTTCTTCTTGGTCTAGTGCACTTGCACATATCTTGCCTTCATGAGAAACACTGGAACAATGTGACTTACTTGTTGGATGCTCACTCACATCCAAAGAGTCAATATCACACTGAGTTTCAGCTTCATATATACTGTCATCACTAATGTCCTGTTTCCACTCTGGGTGGTTCTTCAAATCTCTGTCCTTTCCTAAAAACTTATCAGATTTTCCAGTACTGGTGACACCAAAAGAACTATTGGCATCTGATGGAGAACATGGTGACTCTGCAACAGTAACAACACTTTTTGGCCTCACACACGATGGACCTGGAGTTTCTGGAACGATGACTGTACCTGCAAAAATATGAAAAAATATTCACTTAGTAACACAAGGAACTAAAGTCCAAGTATACACTTTACATTCTGAACAGTAAGCCTATCGATAAAATATATGTTATTACACAACGCTTGACAACCGAGTCAATTTCAATTCAACTTCCCCCACCACTGTACTAGGATAGAAAAGAACTATATGACTAATGATGATATTGCAAAATTGAATGCTTTAGTCAAACAAAAAGCAATTATGAAAAGGCTAGCTTTTGTGATCATGTATAACACATCTCTTACCAGTTTTTTGGGTATTACATAGCCGCAATGTAAAAAACAAAAAAAATATATTTATATGGCAACAGGGTGATTTCTGCTTTAATTCTTCAACCAACTGGGGAATAATAAACTCCTAAGTGTTACATGTTAGGCGATGTATGTGCAACTACCATATCCTTGTTATGACCCTGGATGATTACAGTAGCCAGAAAATTTAAAGATTCACCTTCAACTACTGAATTATTAACAGCAAGCATAGACTCAGATCCTGTTTCTGAACTGCTCTCATCATCAACATCCAGGTCGTTATAAAGTCTATGATATACAGCCGAGACATCTGCTAAATGTAATTTGACCCCATCTGACAGCTGGTAACGAATGTGGGGCTGTAACACCATCTGAAAAAAAAAAAATTAAATTTCATACACATAACAAGATTTTCATGATGATGAAGATACCTACCATGAGCTTCGGGGTTATGCCACCATGCTGTAGTCTAGTAGGTGGGTACCAATGTTTTAAAGAAATATACTTCCTCCTTCTTCACAGTAGACAATTATGGCACAAGTCCCTATGAAGTGTCTGGAACAAACTACCAACCTACACATGGTCATAACCCAGAAGACCACACGATGAACCTTCAAAACTACAATACTTACATAACTATCAAACTACAATACTTACATAACTATCAACAATTCATCACTCAAACTCTGCTTCTCATGATTCTCAGAATAAACAGTGGTAATTTCTGAAACAGGATTAACTAACTGGTCCTTCTATTGGTAATACAGTGCAAATTCTGTGAGGCAGAGATTGAATTCTTAACTAGCATTCTGATGAAATTCAGGCTTCAACAAACTAACAGCTCTTGATCAGCAGACATAAAATGACATGATGATGCAGTGCCAACAGCTGAAAAAAAGAATTCCTCTCATAATTTTGGGCTTCTGCTGCAGTGTAAATGAGATATTCCCTATTCTGGAAAGTTATGCAACATAGCTTGGTTGTTAGTTACTGATCTTTCAAAGCAACTTATCTGTCCCAAAATGCTGGTAACCCCTACAGTACTTTAATTGTCCATCTATAAACCCAACAAATATCATGAAAATGACAATATTTAGTTGTTAAAAGGGCAACATGTTTCGGCTATTTTTAGCCATCTTCAGCCAATATGGAACCAGAGTTCAGGTATATAAAATGTGCACCTCATGGGATCCCATTACATTTACAAAATAATTCATAATTTAATATAGTAAAATACTGTAAAATTATGGCCAAATTAAATGTATCATGCAGGGCTTCTAGCATGTCATTTACATTTAATTTGGCCACAATTTTACAGTATTTTACTATATTAAATCTGGAAAAATTTGGAAAACATTGGAGCCTGAATGATTATCAACAACGGATACATTTTTTTTTTCCATTATCAAAAAAGTGAAACATATTGAGCCATACAAACTTAAAAATGCGGAAGTCATAAGATTATGCTTTTTGGAAGTGATGATAAAAATAAACAGTAACTAATAAAGAAACAAACTATAAACAGATATTCATGTAAAGACATGACCACTAAAGAGGCAGAAATTATACCACTGGGGGGGGGACCGGTATTTTTACAGATTGCATTGAGAAGGCTGTAAAACACATTCACACTCAGGATAGATGAATAACATTTTTTTACTAACAGTTTTAATTTCTAGCATTGACATTAAGTTGGTGTACACACTTCACTCTTTAATTTTGTTTTGAAAAATGCTTATGGTGGGGAGATGATTGTATAGCTTCCAATCCCTCCTGCAGCCAAACTCACAACTTGCAAATACAAGATAACAAGTACTGTGCTGAAAAATATGCTACATTTACGCCCTGAGTATTTTGCAATAAAACATACTGTGTCAGGTTCTATTATGAATACACATAGCCATGGAAGCTCAAGCAGCATGTGGCACTCATGTTATTGTCATAAAGCACAGAAATCTTTCAATGTCTGTATTTATTGTCAGAATGAACACAGCACACAAAACAATGTAAGTTCATTTTCAGTCATCTGTTTCGGCCATCATCAGGAAGAACCATAACAATATACATGGAAATGCACAGAAAGGTGGAAGCCTGCCTTTCACAGTGAATAAGTTTTGCTCTTATTCCCTGTAAGGGAATAATATTAACACACATTAAATAGTAATTAAAAATACAACTGTTATTGAAGTTGAGACAGAAGAGATTCCTAACGCAACTCTATATGTGGAAAACTTGTGCCTTATATTATAAAGGAATACTCAACACATTAATAACTAACATTGCCAGTTACATGTATCATGTCTACTACATACCCCATGAACAGAAACAAATGAAAATTAGGGAATTTCTTCTATCTTAAATTCAATAATAATTGAATTTTCAATCAATTTTAACTACTCTTTTGTATTTTTACTATTATTCCCTTACCGGGAATAACAGGAAAACGTATGTATTTTTACAAGATGGAAGGAATTGGTTGAGAAGGCCAAAACTCTGAATAAAGAGTTGTAGAGCCATAATAAGAAGAAGATGTATTTTAACACATTAACTGTGAAGGGGGATACCTCCACTTCAACATACTTTTCCATGTATACTTTCGTGATTCTACCTGATGACGGCTGAAACATGCTGTAGATGAAAAATGAATGCACAGTATTTTATGTGAGGTGTTTGTTCAGACAAAAAATAAACTTTGATGCTAACAAACACAACGGGATGGTGACACATACCAAAAAAAAAATTCTTAACGAAGAATGTTACATGACTATTGATGTCTTCATGGCAGTTGGCATTACGATCATTCTAATAGGACGTGATACCATGTAGTTTGGTAAACACGTACAAACCCCACAGAGGGAGACAGATTATTATTCTGAAGCACTGACAATTGTGTACCAGCTCATACCACATCATACCCCAGAATAATAATCTGCAAGTTTATAATTGAATATTTAATGCCTTCAGACTTCCATAACCCAGGTGTCAAAATAACCCCACACAAAAATGAAGACTTTTTTTTTTAAAGTTAGAATTTACCTTGCTAAGGCGTGTTTTGTTTCGGCTGCCAAGATCATAGATTAGATGATTGTTTTCATCCACAACTTCAATAACAGCATGTTCCTTGGACAATGCCTGAAAAATTAAAGTAACAACAAAATTTCAGAAAATTACATAAGGAGCTCAAATGTGTTCACAGAAGCAGCTCAACAAGTAAAGTGGCTACACACTAATGCTTATAAGGGAGGTACCCAGCTGGAACATTGAATGTCCTGACGGGACCTTTATTAGACATTTCTGACAAACAGGAAGACAGCACTTAAAATTAGGGTACCCACTTCCTTCCATATCCCTTCCAATTCATTACTCACTACTCATCCTATACTATACACTATGAAACCTAAACTACTTAAAGAATCACAACATAAATAATAAATAAATAGTTTTGATTCATATTATATCAGTCTGATATGGGTTGTAGGCAAGGTGCTGGTAATACTGTCAGTATGCAAGGTTAGAATAATAGCCTACCATAAACATGGAATATCTGGAGAATTAAAGAGTTGGCATTTTTCAGCAACTTGTCCACCCACTGAACTTTAAT
>JGI20166J26741_11718140_pt1 | contig 10726 bp, 9 predicted proteins | sample TergutCu122P5_FD_26741 | JGI IMG/M metagenome (IMG submission 26741) | reverse complement strand
GACAAGGTCCTGTACTGCCCCTAAATATCTACTTTTAACGAAGTGTGTAATTTTTAGCTAAATACTGATTGTGGCTCCCTGATGATGGTTTCCTTGTAAACCGAAACATGTTGGAGCAGTTTTAATTATTTTAAAATGTTCTAATAACTCTACGTTTTTTAAAGTTTTGTGCATCAGTTGAAAATTAAAGTGGTGAATATTATTGATGCACGGTGTAACCATGAAGTTTAGCATCAAATATGTACATTTTAAGCTGATTTCAGTCTGAGACTCCTGGTGATGCAGCCCGATTCGAGCTTCAGCCTTCTATTAAATGGTGAATTCACTTTTTTGGTAGCTGAGTCATCACAAGACGTCTAACGTCACATCCAAGGCAGAAAATTTAGATAACATCTAAATAATCCCGTGGAGACTCCCGTCTCTTCAATAAGTTTGTGAGAATGGTTCCAGATATGGAATATAAAATAATAATGGGAATATTCTGTAACACATATAGCACGTTTAACCAATGCAAGTGTCTGTTAATATCCTGTACTTCTAATTTTATGGATTTACTTTAAGGGTAGTGCTCTAAAAATTTCTGATATTTATTTGGTTTTAAAATTGTTGTCCAAGCTATTTTGTGTTATTCTGATAAATCTGCAAATGCGCAGATGATTTCTGCAAAAAGCTTTCTTTCACATCTTAATAATATTTATCATACTTTGAGCAGTAGGATTCGAATGATTTCACAAAGTCTCCGGCTTCAGACGTAGCTACAGCTAAAGAGCCTAGGCTCATATCACAAGTGAAGAGCGTGCGCGAAGCCGTGTGCGCGTAGACCAATGTGTTTCTTGAAGGGGAAACAGCGTCACGCAAAACCATGATGTTTTAAACTTTTTTTATTTTTTAGAATATTTTTCTAAAAGGCTTGAATATGTGTAAAAGTTCGTCTGAAATTTTATCCTATTTTAAATGTTATGTTTTCCAACCACTTCGAGAAAGGTGTGTTTGGGTTTCCTTCCCCATCGATTTCAAGACGAACTTAGGGACTAGATAGATGGATAAATTCTGAAGAGTGTACTTTTTATTTTATGTGGTTAGGATTAATGTGTGAAATACATGGGATGATATCAGCGAGTGAAAAAATGACCATTTACAGCGAAAAAAAAACAAACCAGCCCTCAGCGGCTGCATTGGGGTTTAAATTTATTGTACTTAAGAGATATTGTCGTCTGCATGGAAGGTTCAGGTGTGCTGTCTACTTCAACAGATCAGCTATGTAGCTGCTACAAGTATGTGGATTTACGTGGAAGTGTGGCCTCTGATAAATGGTGCCTGCTAACACGTGATTGAGGTAGGAGGACTGCAAAGTTTGTGATTCGCCCTGAAGTTTTCATTTAAAATCACGGGGACTTCCTGGAATTACTCGAGGTATACATACTTGCACATATACTTTAAACTCTCTACACACAGTACCCACACAAATATAGGCGGCGACAAAGTAATTGGTCTGTCAGTTAACTTAAAAAATAAATAACAATCATTCAGTGGCAAGTTTTGGTATGTTTATTTTGAGGTAAGAGAAAAATCAAACTTTATAGAATAGGGAAATCTGTTTCGTATAAATTTTGCTTTAAAAAGTTAGATCCTTATGTTTCTAGTTCATAAATAAATCCATTCCATTAGATGCTTACATTTGAATTTCGTTACTTCAGTAATTCTGTATTTAGAATAGAAGGTGATAAGTAATTCAACTTCTGGTAATTTTTTACTTCTTACGTTCATAGGAAAGACAGAGTATTTTCTATCAGAAGAACTACAAATTGACACTGAGATATAAAATTTGAAGGGGTTATTACTGGGCAACATTTTCTTTCAACAAGCTCTGGAAACCGAGAGAGAATCCATAGAACTATTTCACCAGAGTGGCTGAACTTGTGCAACCGGAATGAATTTTGATAGAAAAATTTATGTGTGTATATCTGTATGTGCATTCATTTGATAATCACAAAGGTTCTCAGAATTCACTAGCGATTCCAGTACGCAGATCAAGGAATGTTTTATTCCATCAGCGTAGAACGACTAGAGTAATTTTGCATGAATCTAATTAAACCGAACCACAATGAGAAACTTTGTCCCAGTCAGAAGATCATGAAAGGTGGATATTGCAGGAAGCTCAAAATTAATAGCGAGCTCATTATGAGGAATATTTTTATACGATTTTTTATAGTGCAAAGCAAATTGATACACAAAGGAAAATGTGGAAAACGGATATATTTTTCTGCACAAATGAACGTTTACCTATTGCAATTCATTAGCTTTTTAACAAACTGGTTAAAACAGGCTGCAGACAGTCAGCACTACACAGCATAGCAGTAGGCTGTTGTACTGTGCTGTCCTGACTTTAGCTAAGTACGTAGGCTGCTTCCAGTAGAGCCTATCTCAAGATCTATCACGTTAATACAACATCTCTACACATGAATGCCTACATTTCAACCACTTTTCTCTTTTGCACCACGTCAGCAGTAAAAAAAGTGACTGAATTGGTTTTATGTTGTATTACGTTGTTTGAGCCCCTGATGATGGTCCCCTGTGAACCGCAACATGTAAGAGTATTAAAAAGTAATATAACAGTGCTATTTTTGGTTTAGTCTCGTTTAACTGTCATCAGTAATGCGCAGAATGAACAATGTAAGTTTTTTGGATATTCATAAAATTAGACACAGGAGCTCTTAAACATGACATGTGACCTAGGAAAACTTTCATGAAAATTGGCGCTGTAAACTTTTCTACCCTACCTTCCATATTTATTCACAGGTTTCTGTTGCTGTTCATATATGAGATCCTTACTTATGTAATTCAGTATTTATGGGTTTCGTCGAAGTCCGTATAGTGCAAGTCACGCTTTACTTCGGTACTTCGGCCCTGAAATAAATATTTGTTTCTCTCTTTTAGGTTCTCCATACGATTTGGATAGAATTCAGTACATTAGGTCTCCTTGAAATACAGTAAAATTTATTGTGAGTTGTGAGAATATTGCTTTTGTGAAAGATATGCTGTACTGAAGGACATAAATTAATTTTTTCAGTATCTTCGGCGTCTATTGATTTTGATTGAATTACGCACAGATATCAAACAATTATCGAGTTATCATGACTTTGTATAATTAGGAACAGAGAAGGATATACTTTGTTATGGATGTAGATAAAACTACATTTATGCGTTTACTGTGAAATCGTAGGGTATATACATGGTAAATAATGACTCGGTAAAGGCTATACAGAAAGTTTCGGATTACGCGTTATGTAACAGTAGGTGGTAGGTACAACCTATAGGACTGTGACATAATAAAGGCCCTTTATTAATCAATAAGAAAAATGATGCCAGTGATGTGTAACACAGTGACAGTATGGTTAACCACTTTAAATTTACTTGTGATTTTGTAAATCTATTCTGTAAAATGAATATACTGTTCTCTTTATTCGGAATGTCTCAGATTCAATTCCCGGTCCAGGGACCGGAGGTTCTGACCTGACATTTCGGTTGCCTTTCTCAGTCAATCAAAATAAAAGCCAGGATATTAACTCGACATAGCCGGCGACCTCTTCCATCAACATTATTTTCTTACTGATCATTAGACACTGAGCATTCTGAGCTAATCACAAATTCCTTAAATGTATCTACTTAAAAGATCTGTGTACTACTGCATACTACGGATACATAAAAATTGCCCAGAAGCCCACGTTTGCTCTCCTTAGTTATTCTGCGCCAAGTAGGAGAACCACTTTTCGTTGTTGCTCATGAATACAGGGACCGGGAATTTTGTATATAGGTCTAGTTCTGGAAACGCCAACCTGATTATTGCGGGATGCATTTATTAAAGTGCGTTTATGTTCAAAACTTTGGAGTTGTAATGATTGGTTGAATGACATCAGCTGGTTTCTGTATCCGCTCACTGGGGCGAAAATTACATTCCGCCAATCGAATTGATGGCCTGTCTGTGCATGCACGGGTTGCATGACAGCACGCTGACGGTAAAGTGGTTTGCGTGACAAACATAGATTCCTTTTCTCATGAAACACAAAAATTAAATTTTAGGAGAGAGGTGACTTTTTTTTGTCAGGATGGTTAAACTACAAATTAGTTATTAGTTCTGTTGCTGTTATCATCATTATCATCATCGCTCTAGCAGTGCAGCAGTACAGTTGTGCCTGCTAATTGCTCTATTGCTGCATGTTCTTCATTGTTGTACCTGTGAGTGTGGGACTGGCACGCCGGTCGCCTCTCTATGCCACCGAAATTACGGCGAGCTAGAATCTGCATAGTGCGTGCAGAAAAAGCATTCTATGGACAACAGAAATTCGTACGTTGTAGTGGTTCACGTGCTTCAAGAATTCACCAGACCTACTCATGGTTGAGTGACAATGAGTACTCCATATACTTTGCGAATGGCGATTTCACCTGTTGTTGCAAAACCTGCAGGATGAAACAACGTGCTGGGAGGAGCGACGATAACCCTCGTCTTTCTACACCGAAAGCTGGGTATGATAGTGACACTCTCGCTCGCAGTAGTCTTTTGGTTAACCTACACGAACAGTTAGAATGCGTCCGTACCAACGGTGAGCGCCACAATAAATTGGCAGTAAACTTGGCCGACATTGTCCTAAAATTGTTAAATGAATTTAGGACATTATGGTAGGACAATGAAAATCTAAACATCGGACTGGGTCACATATCTGCTACTGAGTGTCGCTGCAGAATGTCCGCTACTCCGGTTGCAAACATGCCATTAAGACTCGCCACCTGCTGCTAAAGCCAACGAACACAAATCCTGTAGGGATTTACTAACTGCTAGATCTATATATTCTATCTCGCACCCAGGCAAAGCTGGTAACCCAGGAGTGCATATGGTATCTGCTGATAATCTGGTACATCAGGCTGAAATCCGTGACGACGGCTTCAATAAGGTTGTTAAGTTTCAGAGCAATAACCTGGTAATATTCGCAGTGTTCCCACATCAGGGGTTCATAATAATAAAACTGGTTGTGTTTGGGGTCAGGAACTCACCAGCCTCCCTGTGATATCTCAGCAACCTACATTAAAATCACTTTTCATATCTCTTCCTGGTCCTGATCTTGGCCTCAGATACTGAAAAATTCTACTAATTTTTTCCATTTTTCCTCGTGTAAACGACAGTGAATCCTGGCCAAATGGCTGGCTAATTCCATCGTTTTATAGGAGGTCTAGGCCTGAACAGGTATTCGTCATTGACTGTCCCGACTGACTTTCTGAGTGCCAAAAGCCTGTTTCATCATGTACCAATAACTGTACATCAGAAACATTTGTTTCCTCCGACACCGTTAAGACTGAGAGATGAGGCATTTGCCCAAGCGAATAAATGACCACATCTACCACGCATGATTATGGAGTCTGGCTATCTTCAAACTCGTACAAACCCTTCAAATTTTACTACCAAAATATACGTGGCCTTACGGCAAAAGATTCTGAACTACTTTCCAATGTCTATTCATCCAAATTCCATGTGATATTTTGGCCGAAACGTGGCTCAAGCTTTTGTGATTCAATTGAAATTTCTTCCCAGACATGTACCTTGTTTATAGAGCCGATACAATGAGCTCTGAAAAAAATGCGTGGCGGTGGTACCTTTATTCCCGCATCTGTCAGTGTCTCAGGCGTTTACGTAGAAATGACCTGGAAGTGGCTGAGGAATGTGTTTGGGTTGCAGTTCTTTCTTCCGGTGGCCGTAATTTACGTATCGGCAACCACTGTTTTGATCCTAACACAACTGCGGACACTTAGGCGTTATTTTAGCCACCTAGATCACGTATTATACATCCATAACTTTCGTGTCCTTCTTCTGGAAGACTTTAACTTACCCTTATTCGAATGGAAACTTGGAATACATCCTGCCATTTCTCACTACTACAACAAATTGAGGGGCGAAACCATTTTTTCCTCGACGTAGTTCCTCGGCTTATATCAGCATAATTATTTCCTCAAGTGGCAACATCCTTGATCTTGGTTTACTTATCTTTCTATTAACCATGTTGTTCGTTTGCTGGTGTCCCTTGATACTTACTATCCTCCATCTGTCACATAAGTGTGTCTACCTATTAGAAAATCAAATTGGTCATCTAATATTTCTTTCAGAAAATACTTTTCTCGTGATTACTTCTGCCATACAATACCCTTTCCACACACGAATGGTCTTCTTTCTACACCGAGACTACTGTTGACGTAGCTGTTGACAGATTCGTTGTTGCCGTAACACAAGTAATTGAAACAGCTGTCCCTGCTCTGTGTATAAAGAAATGTCAATTTCCTGTATGGTTTTTTTTGGGATTTAAAATATTACATAAAGGAAAAGAATTAATTCTACAGGCGTTTTAAGAAATGTTTTTCTTATTACTTTTATGACAAAACTTTTCCTCGTAACGTTGTCTTGTTGAAACAACCATAAATAGCGATAAACTCAACCGGCTTAAATTATCGATAGTAACTTCAAGAGAAATCTGGCGCATTTGTGGCAGTGCGTCTTCTTTCAGGAAAAACAAAAAAATCCCATTGAACTTGAGACTGATGGAAACCGTCTTACCTAAACATGTGAAGTTGCAGAGGCTTTTGCTGTGTACCTTAACAGCTTCTTCAACAATCAATGCATGCATGATTTTTCTGCTGCTTTACGGTCATCTGATTCTCTATCTATAGCATCTACCTCTGACTCAGACGTCCTCAAGGCTTTAAGAAGTCTATGCCCATCAAAATCTGCTGGATGTGATGGCATTTCTGCATTTAGTATAGGATATTTTAATACATGTTCTTATATTTATTGCCACTCTCAACTTAGCACAGCGAAATTTCCCTACCTTCTGGAAGCAAGCTGCCGTTGCTCCCATTTTCAAAAAAAGAAAAGATTGTCTTAGTGAATAATTACAGACCTATCTCTATTCTCAAAACCTTTTCCAAAATATTTGAATTTATCAAACATGAACATGTTTAAACCATTTGAACTCCAAATTTAATCCCCGTCAGCATGGATTCATCAAATATAAATCTACAACCACAAATTGGTTTGCTTATTTTGACTTCTTTACTCCCCTGGTTCATTCCCAGCGCCAGGTTGATGCCATTTATTTCAATTTCAGCAACGTATTCGATCTAGTTCCGCATACACTGCTTCTTCGTCAGCTTTAAGTCGGACTAGCTCCTGTTTAATTTGTTTGGTTCCATAGTTAGCTGACCAACATATTACCCCATGTTCGCCATCATGGCGTACTTTCGATGCCGTATGAAGTGTTATCTGGTGTGCCACAAGGATCAGTTCTGGGACCAGTTTTTGATAATATTCACAAACGTCTTGCGCATTGTGGTTAAGAATACAAATTGCTTTCTCTTTGCTGACGATGTCAAAATATATCGAAAAATAAAATCCCCTGATGACAGTTGGTTGCTCCTATCAGATACAAATAATGTTCGAGCGTGGTTCACTTCAAATTACATGGAACTAAATGTCAACAAAACCAGAGTATTTTATTTTTGTATAAAAACAGACTGGCATGATTCTGATTACAAACTGTATGAATCTTCTGTCACAAACTCGGACTGCATCAAGGATCTGGGTGTGTTTGTAGACACAAAGATTCATTTTCACCAAGAGGTAGATAATATTTTTTCTCAGGCTATTAGAATATTAGGGTTAATTCGGAATGCGACTTTCTCCTTTTCGTCACTGCACAGCCTTCTGGTGCTATACTGCATTTTAGTGAGACCCAAGTAAAAATATGCCGCTGTTGCTTTGAATTCTATCACTTCCTCGGATCCTTGTCAAATGGAGCGTATCTAGCGGAAATTTGTATCTCTTTGTTAACATCATTTTTTTCAGTCGCCTATGTTAACAGCTATGGTAATGTTCAAATTATTTTAAATTACACACCTTAAGCGCTCGGATGTGTTACCAGATGTCCTTTTTGTTACGAATGTTTTCAGTGGTTCAAAATATTGCCCTACGCTTTTGGAAACTGTTGGCCTACGCATGACCAATTGAAATTGTAGAGAATTTAGTTTGTTTAATGTGTGACTTCATATGTCGAAACTGCTCTTCCGCTCGATGCCCTTCGGCGGCAAATGCCATCGACAGTGATACCGACATATTCAATGGAAGTTCGATTTCGGTTAATATGATTGGTTAGTATCTAATACTTTTACTGTATAATTCATACACTGTCTAAATGTCTGGTCGTGTAGTAAATGCAATCTGTGTGTTTTATACATTAGATGCTGTTTTATTTTTGTATATTTTTTAGTACCTTCAAAAATTGGTCCTGTGCAGGTGTGTTTGGTATATTAGTTCTTTTAATTTTGTATACTTTGTGCTAGTATTATAATTCGTATTGTGCTGTTAATCTTGCACGTTATAAATGAGAAATTGAAATATATTATTATTATTATTCAATGTGGGAGAATTAAAGGAAAATTTTGCCCGTGTGTTTTTTATTTGTTTCGGGCCATCATGGCTCATATTATAGGTGAGGGTAATTAATTGTTTGTATACTGACGTAGTATTAAATATTGTTTATAATACAAATTCAATACGCAAGTAAAATTTACGCCTTACAAACATGCACAGATTTCATTTGATAGATTACTCAGAATGTTTTCAATTTTACAAGTCTCACGATAATCACCAAATATGGCACAACGAATTTATATTTACCGGCATTACTGAACACTAAGGTTTCTTATCGAGTGTAGTCCGAGGAAAGATTGTGCATTGTACTAATGCATAAGCGGCTGTCCAAGTCAAGCGAAGTAACAACAGTTTTAAGGATATTGCTTCCATGAAGCACATGCTTTCTATTGCAGCTTAATACTCGCTACAGGGACCAGGACATTTCCGGCATTTTATGAAAGAACGATTGTCATCAGTGTGTCCATAAGACCTGCCACGGGATCTAATCCAGGGTCGGAAGAATAAAATATGCTTTCTCACACGCATTTCTTCCCGCCTTTTGCGAAATTTACATAATTCGATCGCGGTATATCACTTTCTCGAATCTTCAGGTAAGGGGTATACTGTTAAAAGTCAGTGATGTTCCACTACTGAACACCATCCTATACCTCAGCTATCGTATACTGTGTGCTTCCTAGAGGATTAACTCGAAGCCATTTCGCCATACAAGGAACAGAATACAAGGGGGAGGGAAGACCCATATTGGTTGCCGCGAAACACACAGCTTGACACACCGACGAACCACAGCCAAGTTTATTTCACCACAAACAAAATCCCTGTCCCAGATTCCGCCCTGAGCGTTGCCACTACACCAACAACCGACACCACTATCATGGCGTCGATAACATTGCCTCAAACCCAACTCGATGCAAAGGACCCCTAAGCTCCGTGAGAGTTCTATTCTAAAGCCCTTTGAATTTCGGGACACACAGGAACAGAAACCTAAATTGAAACTTCGCGCATTAAAGAGACAAAGTGACAAAATATGTCGCATCTCTACCTTAAAATTTTCCATTGGTTACACCAAAGTATGTGCAAAACCACATAATTCAGAGGCTATTCCCAAGATTCAGGCCCTGTAATTTAAAAGTTCAATTTGCACATTTTTAAAAGACTGAGACGTCATCCCGTCTACGTGCTGGTAAAGGCAAATGTCTGACATATAAACTTCAAGTCTGGTGGAATTCCTTCAAATTTAGTGAAAACTCGTTTAAAACAGTTCACCACCATGAGGCATCAAATACTCTCACTACGTATTGCTGAACTTTGTCCGTGAATGGAACTGCACAAAAAATTAAAGGTGATAGGTAATACGTACCTACTTGTGGTTAGCAATGAACCTCTTAGAAAAAGACCTCGCCGCGTTACAAAATTCTGGAGCTGGTTACGTGGCCGCAGTCGCGGACATAAATGACGACAGACTGACGGCAAGGGTTTTGTAGCAAAATATAGCAGGTTAACGCTGCTTTGTTGGTGGTAATATTTTTCTGTTAATCCCAGAAACTTCAGTTAAAAACACACTTATCTGACAATAAGCTAGTACAAATTTATTACCTGATACATGCTTTGTATGTATAATAATTTAATAACGTTATGCCTCCTAGTTTCGACCGTCTGTGCTAGTCATATTTTCAAAGTAAATTTTATTAACTGCTTCATGTTTCACACCAATCATAATATTGTCAACTCCTTAAGGTAAGTTCATGTTTTCACCATGCCTTTTTTTAAAGTCAATCACTTTTATTGGCCGGCCTATGCACTTAATTGTATAAAACTCAATAGGTTAAAATCTACATGAATCAATATTTTAAAAGACAATTAAAAACTCCGACATGTTTCGGATCATTTTTGGATCCATCCTCAGGAGTATTAAAACGTGCTTCACTGAAATTACTTGAGATATTTTGTGTTCGTAGTCTGTGTTTTGGCAGCGTGAAATTTGGACTGTAATATGAAACGGAATGTCAAATTTGTGCAGTATACTTCCAAAATTACTAACTTGGATAATAATTGATGAAGTGGATCTGGACTTACCCTGTTGTGTGTGTTCCTGGTGCGGCGAGTTGAGAACTACTGTTAGGGGAAGTGGCTTGTAAGTCACGTGGGATGGTTGCAAACAACAAGTCACAGATAATAACCCGTTATTCTACTTTAAAAACAACAAGTCACAGATAATAACCCGTTATTCGACTTTAAAAACAACAAGTCACAGAT
>JGI20166J26741_11717695_pt1 | contig 10728 bp, 5 predicted proteins | sample TergutCu122P5_FD_26741 | JGI IMG/M metagenome (IMG submission 26741) | reverse complement strand
CGAGGTTTCTTGATCACACACAACGACGCGCCACAGTCGGTAGGACTTCTCTGGACGAGTGATCAATCCGTCGCAGAGACCTCTACCTGACAACACACAATACTCACAACAAACATCCATGCCCCCGGTGGGATTCGAACCCACAATCTCAGCGGGCGAGCGGCCGTAGAACTACGCCTTAGACCGCGCGGCCACTGGGACCGGCGTATTAAAGGTAGTACATTTTGTAAATGTACTACATTGCAGTGACAAAGTAGCTATTACGTTTTGGCCGTTAAAGGTGAAGCAATTCCTATACAGGCTTAGACGTGCCCTGAGGGTTACAGGAGGTTGAGGCTGCCACATTTCAAGACTATCGGCACAGGAAGGTGATAAGGTCAGCCCTACGCAGCGGCCGCCCTTACTCCCACCCAGAAAATATTCCTGGTACTCGTATCAGTTAGAGGCTTAGTCGACGCCAGGGCCGTAGTCGGTTTGGCCTTCTTGTTATAAAAATTGATAAAGCCTACCAGTGTTACCAGCCTCTAAGCAAAATACTATTGGAGCAGCTGAACAAAATTATCAGGGTTCGCCGGAGTTACCGTACTGTTGACAAAATTTTCTCGATTGGAGGAATACCTTGCAAAACACGGAACAGTTCAAATCTATAAGCTCATGACGACGAACATTATTGATAAGTGTCAAAACAGGACTCACAGCACTAACCTCAGGCTCATGCCGAAATTTGTAAATGCGTATGTCTTTAACTTCATTTCATTAAATCCTTAAAATAATTTCGTTATACCAATTCATATTTTTTTATTTCACACCTCTCCTTATTTCTGACTCCTGGGGTAGCGAAACAAAGCTACTGGCGCAATATGGGTCGCGGCTCCAAAAGGTTGAGAAACTCTGGGCTAAATTATTTACTTACTTACTCCATTGAGCAAGAGTCATTCTTGAGAAGCTAACCGGTTCTCAGCTAGTCAAGAAATTCCCCGCATTGTATGGAACACGAAGGTGCATTACCGCATTCACAAATGCCCGCCACCTGTCTCTCTACTGAGTCAGATCGATCCAGTCCATGCCGACATCTATTTGTTTTGAGCATTGTTGGATTAAGTCCCAGTTTTTGCGCTAGCCACTTCCGCTGTAATGTTCATGCGCTATTCCGTGCCCTTTTGTCGGTTATTTCCTTATTCATAGAGTAGTGTAAGTGTTTATTTTACCTACCGGAGTGCTGCATTAATGTAGAGTTCCTTTATTGAATGTCACTGTAACCAAACAGTGATGCGTTTTATATGTTCACATAAAAATCACACAAAAATTGAGTAGGAACCCCGAATGTTTTACCTGAGGAGATAAGTTGAATTTTTAATTTTTTTTTTTACCCTTCAGCCCTTGGTTTTATACCGTAGTGTATTTGATCACGTATTAGAAACGTCTTTTAGAGCAGGCCCGCTCAACCTTTTCTGTGGCTCGGTTAAGTTCGGCAAAATGTCTGGATGCGGGAAAAATGAAATTCAATATGCAGAATGAAAATTGAATAAGTATACATATAATTATACCTGTAATTTTAACTACACCTTTCTTTACATCTCGAGCAGTAAAAATATACTGATAATAAGAAAAAATTATTGAAGATGCATTCACAACATAGGCTAGGGTGTCACGATGTTAGCACATTTTTACAAAATGAATTAGTAACGTAATATATGTCTCCATAAATAGAGATCACAAGTTTTCAAATTTGCTTGGGCACTCTAGCTCAGTTGTGCCAAGGTAGACGTTTTCTCATTTCAAATGTCTCCGTGAGCAACGTGTTGCCTGCGAGATACGTGTTGAGCGGTTGTGTTAGATTGAGCCATTTCAAATAAGCTTCAACTCCAATTGATAAGACTTTATGTTTTTTTTTCCCCTTTTAGTGTTTGACAGTAAACAGTTCACAGTTTCGGTATGTTTGTCTTCAATAGAGCGGTATATTTCAATTGATGTACAGCTCTATTTTGCTTACCTTAATTTTAAATCATCATACGATGGGATAGAACACGATTGTCATTATACTTGGCACAGTACATCTCATAATCTACTGCCAAAATGTCAAGTTCCCGTCCGTTTTTGTGATGAGTTATGCGTGCAAGAAGCAGACACACGCACGCACGGGCACCTTTTGTTTAACATAGTTAGGTGAAGTAGGAATTTGTGTTTCGAATGGTGTGCTTGTAGTGTACTGCATCCCAAGTCACTCAACACACTTTCTTAGGTTGTGAACAGATGCGACCACAACTGCTGTCTTTATTTTAGCGCGTCAGTGGAAATGGTAGAATGAGCATTAACCCTGCTACCATTTGTGTAGGTCATTTGTTACTTTTTGGCAAGTGAAGAGCGTAGCATAGCTGGCTGACGGACATGCTCTGCGTAGGGTGGCGCCCGCAAAGCCGCTGTGGCTGTAGAAGAGACTCGCTCCTAGCCCTGTGCTTAATATTTCACACACCCCAGTACAAGTTTCCTGAACAGCATAATTCAACATTCAAAAATCTGCATTAGTGTAAGTTACAGGCTGTGTGTTTTGTATGGGTTTTGCAGTACGAAAGATACTTCTCTAAACACTATCATCGGGTTGTTTGCATAGTGGGGTCGCGTTGTGTGAGGTAGAGACTGAATTTTTTATAATTTAGTTGGATTTCGGGGTTCAGAGATTATTAGTGAATTCGGAGGAATATGGAAGGAAGCGGCAAAGAATGGTAAATTTGTTCCTGTCCACACCACGAACGCATGTAGGGAGAGTGGCGTTGTATTCGTTTTTCACTTTTTTCTAACCTCAACGCTACATGGAGGTGAGTGGTAGCCTCACGTCTCGGCAGCCATACCAACGGGAGAAAGAGTCCCCGCTACCCACAGAGCGGCTGAGTGGGCCCAAGAGCCTGTCTGGACGTTTTGGGGAAGAGTTAAATATCTTGCTGACGTCGGAATTTGAACCCCGGATTTTCCGGCCTAGTGAACATCCTGACTGCGCTACCATTCCTCCTATGGATGGATGCCGTCAAGACGTAGCTAAGTGTACAATAGATGGCAGGGCGAAACCCTGAGAACAAGCAGTCGCCTAACCGGGGTTAGAAGCGAGTAATATCCAAGAGCAAGAGAAGCGCAGAACTGAACGATTCGTCTTTGGTCCTTCATAGAAGTCTAAAGTTACTGATTTTGATCAGAACGTATTCGTCTTGTTTCACTTCGGCGAGTCTTTGTATGTGTTTGCGCTTTCGCGCATGTCGTGCGCCTTCGGAATTACTGCATTTTATAATGCTTCGTCTATGGAATATGCCTTCAGTTAGTTTTGATTTTGACTGCTGACTGTTTTAAAAGAAAAGCCAGTAGTTAATTATTTTAGATAATGCAGTGTGGCGTAAATTGTATACCAGGACGTTATGCAACACTACAGTTTCCAACTACACTAAATTTGTCGGATATAATCTCGAAGTTTCACATTGTCGTTATGTTTTATTCTGTTAACACATAAAAATTTCCTAATACATAACGGCGTATTTGTGTCTTACACCATTTAACGCTACACATATGTTTCTCGGATGTTGCGTTAGTTACAGTCATGAAACTGAAATTTAAATATATGTCGCACTTTCATTATGTTGTTGTTTTATGTTGAACAAAAATGCCTTACAAATGGCATATTTTTCGAAACTCTTTTACTACAAAGACACTTGAAGGGCCGATATGAAGTGGCGATAATCGTGACCTCACTTTAGGAGTGACCTAAATGAAAGTTGTAAGTTTAAAAATCACACATGTCAAACATCACTGCATGATCGGAAATCTTCATGTTACAGTATATGTGCTATGCGATTCGGTGTGGGGTGTCTGTTCTTATAGAAATGAAATATGACGGCAGTACGCCGGAACCGACGTCTTTAATATTATGATGGAAGGCATGCCGAACAATGCATTTGTTAATTTAAAAAACGGGCGACACGGGGTGGGGGGTTAGAGGTAGAGCTGCTGTCATTATTAACTTCGGCACTAAGCGGAGGCGAGTGGTCTCCTCGTCTCGGCCGTTTTACCCACGGGACAGGACCCAGGTACCCGTTAAATAGGAGGCTGGGTGGGTCCCAGGGCGGTTTGGACGTTTTTAGACGAGGAAAAATCTCGTGCCTCTACGCCGATTCGAACCCCGTATGTTCCAGCCCGTAGCCTTGTCACCATACCGATTACGCTACCTAGTTACCGAAACAGCGTTTTGAGAGACCTCGTTTAGAAGCTGTGCGCAGCATGCATTGTCGTGACCTTTAGTTTAGGGAAGTAGGGCGCTGCATATGTGTGAAGTGCACAAATGATAAACAGTGTGATGTTGACGGTGAACAAGTTGTGACCCATTCTATCGGAAGAAGAGCGCACTAATCTGGACTGGAAGGAGTTTGAGCTGAAATAAAACGATTCGTTGTAACGTCTTGTTGTTCAAACACAGTGAGCTATGAAGTTGTTTCTGTCGACTGCATAAAACTTATTTGGGGAGTGGAGGTACAGCTCCATCCATTCTTAACCTCGATACTAGGTGGAGGTGAATGGTCGACTTGCCGCCCCGGCCGCTGCACACGAGGCAAGGAACCCTGGCGCGTATTGAGTAGCAGGCTGGCCGGCCTCCGTTTTGCAGAACAGAAAGATCTCTTGACCCTATCGGGATTCGAACCACGGTTCGTCAATACTGTACAATAGTCATTACTCCGACTGCGCTGTCCGTTATCCCCCCGTAGACCTGTAGCAGGCGAAACTATGAAGTTTGAGTGCATATATTTCGCCAGTAAATTGTTCTGTTAGACCAGTGGTTCCCACATTGTGCTTCGTGGATCCAAGGGATCCGTGACCAGTTCCCGGGGTATGCATGGATACACACCTGTAATGGCTACTTTTAAATTTAATTGCTTTTTAATTGAAGGATTAATGTTCTATTAAAATAATCGCGTAACTTCTTAACTTTGTGGCGTTTATTTCATATGATCGGTGGAATATCTGCATCTCTTTAATAATTTTTTTTAGAATATCTATTTAAGAAACGTCCTGTACCCACGAAATGAGGGACAGTCGATTTAATTAAGGTCAAACCATGCAACGTATTGTTACGTATGCTACTGGTCTGTATTCGTAGCTATCCAAAATCAGTTCTGAGATATAAATTTTTAATTTTGGATACCTGTCATCCGGACACTGTATTTACGTGAGCAAGGATGTGAGGATCAGAGGTTATTGTTCGAAACCAGAAGGGGCCCTCGAGCAATGGAAGTTCGGGAAACACCGCGTTAGACGCCTCATTGTTCTTAATGTGCATTTGTTGCAATGTGAATCCGCATTGCTGGCATTGGTTCATAATAATTATCCCAAAAAGCAAATAATGTGTTCAACGGGCCTGAGATGTTTGAGATATATCTAAAATATATGGCTATATAATAACCTTCAGGTGCCAGAATTTCTTGATTCACTGAAGGACTCTTGGTTTCTTAAAAAGGGCTGCAGCATGTAGTTCAATGAGTGGATATAGAAGTAGGTTTGTAGCTAGGTAGGTAGGTAGGTGGATGGATGGATACGTAGATAGATAGATGGAGAGACAGACCGATAGATGGACAATTCGGTAGGTAGGTAGGTAGCTAACTAGCTAGATACATAGACACGTAGATAGATATCTATATGGACAGAAACGTATAGATAGATCGGTAGCTTGACAGTCAGATAGATCAAGAAGGATGAGACAGTGAGAGCACATAGACCCATTTTAAATGTATGAGGAATGCGTACAAAATTCTGGTCAGTCAACCACCCTGTAGACGTACACGCAGTCAAATATTTCCCCCATTTTATGGAACTCGGAAGTTTCTTTCTCATATTCACCAGAGCTCGCCCACTGGTTGCTGTCCTAAGCCAGAATAACCCAGTCCACAGCTTCCGTCCTATTTAAAACCTATTTTAATAATATCCTTACAATTACACCTGAAGCGTGGAAGCACAGTGACCATGTTCGGGCTGTTGTGACACGATAGTGAACTTCTGGATTCCATTAAAGGAGGTAATTTTAGAGTAGCTCTGTGACGGCGTCGCTGTGTTGTAGATAGCTACTGTACCAAACTTCACGGTGTATATCGCAGGGGAGTTTATTCTCCCTATTCAACGTCATGAGAACCTGAAATCATAACGCCTCTTGTCTTTTCAAGATCTCCGCTGCATGGAGTTAGTGCACAACAAAACGTGAAACAACGCTGGAGTTCCGGTAGCCGTGTACACTGGGCAGCGGACAGACCGACCCACCGGCCTGTTACCCCACAAAGTGCCGTTATTCTGAGGTAATCCATCCGTTGTTTCGTTGGGAGCAGTGACTGCGGTAAGAGCCATAGGACTTGGCAAAAAAGAACAATGGTACATAGCACTGGCTCAGAAGGCCATGGCATTTTCAGGAGATTAGTCGCCTGCCTGTCTACATGGAGGGTCGTGTTCGAACCTAGGTCGGTTTATATGAGATTTGTGTTTGACAAAGCGGCACAGGGACAGGTCCTTCGAGTACTTCGGGTTTTCCCTGTCGATATCGTTTCACATTTGCTCCCTACTCATCTTCGTCTATACGTTGATCTTACCAGAAGGACTAGCGGGGACGTTCCGAGAGCAGTGCTTTGTCAGAAATCGGGGAACTTTGGATAGAAAACTGCTTTCACTTCCTGCGCGTAGTGTTTTTGGTCAGACTGTAGCATGCAGCGAGACGCCTGCTTTTTTCACCACCCTGGTACCTTCCATTTGAAAAGAGGGTGCTCCTATTATTTACATGCGCCTATAACGTTCACGGGTGTTGCAGTGTAAGGGCTGTCATTCTTATATGTAGAAGTTCTCTGGTTCTGATGGCGGGGTTGTTCATCCTCACTTTCTTCCTTCGTTTTCGTGACATCCTTGTGAGATTATCGCGAGGATGCTGGTATCGTGATTTTTTCAGCTTATCTAGGCGAGTGAAGGTGTGGCAGTAAATAGACCACGATTTTGAAATAATCCTGATAGGTAAATCATGCTAATAGGAGATAAATAATGCCCCATCATTTCGCCAGTAATAACTTTTGACCGAGTTACAGCTTTTCTTTATAATGTGTAATAAGGTAGTGGCATTGGCAGTCACTCTAACGCCATATCCACTAAGGCCTGTCATCACGGAGTGTGGAAATGGAGAAAGTGCTAACTATCGAAACAGCACTAACCCTTCCAGTACAGGCGCCACGAAATTCGTGTAATTGACATATTGTTCAGTCTACTTCATTACAAAGCGTCCGTCTATATGACCGTTATTAATTTATTATTATAGATACAAAGATCCAATATACAGTAGCATATAGGAATGCTAACTGGATAATATCTTGCATAGGAACTGCCTTCTAAAACACGCGTTTGAAGGAAAGACAGAAGGCACGGGAAGACGAGGGAGAAGACTTAAGCATCTAGTGGATGACTTGAAGGAAACGAAAGGATTCTGGAAATTGAAAGGGGTTGCACTAGATCGCACTGTCTGGAGAATTCGCCGTGGAAGGGGCTATGGACCTGTTGTCAAACAGGCTGCGTGATTTTGAGATATGAAGAGGTGATTGATACAGAATAGACATTTAGGCCGACTACACCAAGTAACATGGTGATTTTTCTTTTTCACTTTTCATACAATATTACCCTGTCAAACAAGCTCGTCGTATAAAGAAAATGTCACTTCATAGACCAGAACGTTTGATATTTTCATGGTGGTGAAAGATGAAACACAGTGTAGTCTGGTTAGTGCTTACCGACGTTTTGGAGGAGCGTACTATATCGATCTTCAGATTAAAGGACATTATTGATTATAAATTTGTTGTATGTTCATTGAGTGCTCTGATTTGAGAACTTTGGAATGAGAGTTCCGGAACTTTGGAATGAGAGTTCCTTGATGTGAACGAAAGTCGAGGCATGTAACTTATAAACGCGATAGAAAAATATAAATTACTAGTTTTATAAAATAATTGCTGCTGAACGGTCATGATATGAGTGAAGTACGTCTGCTTTTCTGTTCAATTATGTGGTTGTAAACATCACCATTTTATTGACGAAGATCGGGCGAAGCCTGGAGCCACGGCTGCCACGTTGCGAAACAAAGCATTCTGAGAGTGATGCTGTATAATTTTGTTCCGAGACAAAAGTAAGGATTTAATATGTGTAAAGGTGAAGTCCTTGTCCTTAATTAAACGTTACTCATTAAGACGTGTTCGGGAGTAGATGAAGGCTGTGTCTCCGCGCATTCTTAAACTCGGCACTGACGGTCACTTTACGCCCCAGGCGTTGTAACTCCTGGAAAAGAGTCTGCGATGCACTTTGGATAGGAGGCGGGATGGGCTGCAGTATTTGTCTGAGCGTAGTGGTGTGGACAAAACTATCTGCCCCAACCATAGCTTATTCACTGTCCGGACTGAGGTGTACCTGCTTATTGACTTACGGATAAATCATTTATATGGAAGATAATGTAAGATTTTTCCTCTTGTTACTCTCGGACGGTCACACAGATGCAGCGACATCGCTTGTAGCTGGACTACGCAGCACGAACAATAAGCCTACGTGGGGCTACCCAAAAATTCGGGGAATTTGACCATTAAAAAAGTTTCTTACAGTAACTCCTAGTTTCCGCCGTCTCCTTCGAAGTAGTCCCCTTGGGCATGTATACAGCGATCCCAGCGTGTTTCCCATGATTTCATGCATCCCTGGAAGTTCTCAAATCTGAGTGTGCCGATAACATCTTGCCATTCTGCGTGGATCTTCACAATCGTGTCAAAACGACGCCCTTTCAGCCATAATTTCATCTTGGGGAATTTTTTAAGATCGAAACAAAATTTGATGCAGGTTCTTTGCTCCTTAAAATAGGTCATATCAGTTGTAAAAAAAAAATTCGCCGGATAACTAAAACATAACCTCACAAAAACGCACTGAACTTAATAACATGTCTCTCAGCTTGACAGCTGCTGGCACACAGATTCACAAAGCATACTGCTAGCTACATCTAGCGGTGGAATGGCATACGACAACAGATTCGGGCGCCCTGTTTAAATTCCCTGAATTCTGGGGTAGCACCACGTGTATGGAAATACAGGAAATATTATTGTCAACCTAAAGGCTTTTCCTCTATTGATATAAGTTGAGCACCATTTTGTTTTACTCCATTGTTATGCGAAAAGCTGCATTGCGCAAATCGATAATGGAATGATGTACGTATGTTTCATTTCTTAACATTATTGAACTCATGTCTGCAGCGAAATTATAGATTTCGTCATCGTACCGAAATTGTCAAAATGAAATAAGATATATACTCCTTCAAACACAACTACCTTATATTTTATTAATTTATATAGTGGCGACTAGTTTCGGCCTAGGCAGGCCACCATCAGGCCAAAATATTTATGAAAACTTAAATGCCGACGTATACAATGTATACAGTGATGATGCCCTGCCTAGGCCGAAACTATTCGCCACTATATAAATTAATAAAATATAAGATAGTTGTGTTTGACGAAGTATATATTTTATTTCATTTTAATATTACACTTAAACACGACGGGATGTCCTCTACTAAAAAAAATTACTGAAATTGGTTGAAAGTTTCACTGTACGTACTTAGACGTCACAATATGACGGCGCATAGGGGTGTGGAAGTAGCCAACCTACCAAAAAGATAACTAAGGGCTGTACAAATCGACACTTCTTGGTCCGTTTGTGCACGAAACGCGTCGCTGGGCCGTGACACGGAAACCTTAGAGCTAGAACGGGGATAATGCTTACGCTAATGGATTTCACGGCTAGGCTGAAGGCCTTGACGTGGTCATATTAAGGACTTCTGCTACAAACAACAGTATGTCATTTGCCACCCAGAGTAACCGAGAAGTGCTAGGCACAGTTCGTTATGTCGACTTTAAACCTTTTTACGCAACCCCGATTGCCCTGCTGAGTACCAGACCCTTCTGCCTAAGGCCTCAGTGACTTTGGTCAGCCCTTGTCGACACAAGTGCCTTCCAGTTTACCGGACCAAGCGGTTCCCCGCACTAGCTAACCCTCGGTTAATGCTGTGATGTGGTGGGCGAGAAATGGAACTTCCAGATCCTCGTTTGTTTGCTTGTTACCAGCGTACCAAAGTGCATTAGCCTCATTGCAAAGTCAGTTTGATTGTACCAGGTTTGTGGAACTACAGCTTCACGTGTTTTTAACTTTACGTACCGGGCGTTTTAACCCCCCCCCCCTCCCCAGAAAGGACCCGTGATACCATTATGATATTATGATTGGAGTACCCACAGGCGCTATAGACGCGGTGGAGAAGAGAAAATCTATGCCAGGAATTGAATTCCGACTTCCTGGTCATTCAGCTCGTAGCCTAGTGGCCATAGTTGACATAAAGTTTATCCCTTTTAGATATTTTACATCTGAACTGTTCGTCTATATAACAACTGTTTGACAGTATACCGCACTTCGAATAAAATAATGTTTCAGACAAAAGTTGTAGGTGTGGGTAAAAATAAATATTTCATGTTACTAATATTTTTCACACACACACACGATAACTTGATGTTTTTTTGACCGTGCATCGTGAATTGACTTTATATTAATTACCAACATTTGTGCACTGATTATTATTTATTCATAAAATATTAATCTCCTCTACATGTTTCGAGCCTTAAGTGCTCATCTTCAGGAGGATACAGTTGTACACATGCA
>JGI20166J26741_11717584_pt1 | contig 10728 bp, 6 predicted proteins | sample TergutCu122P5_FD_26741 | JGI IMG/M metagenome (IMG submission 26741) | reverse complement strand
TGCAAACATCACCATGTTTGCACCATGAACATTTAAGGGAAGGTCATTAATGTACAGTAAAAACAACAGTGGGCCAAGTACAGATCCCTGTGGCACACCTCGTTTCATTTCTAAATGTCATACTGCAATATTCTAATTATGGCAGATTGTTTTTCATTAGGAAAAAAGTCTGAAAGGAAAATAATCTATATATTTATAAAAGCCGTATGAATACCATGGAATATCGAATGTTACTACACAACAGGAATGGAAACCAATTGGCACCAGTACTCTAAGGTTTGCTCACAGCCTCACTCTCTTGTCTATTTCATATACATATGACACCTTCTTTCCCACTTGGGTCATTTCTTTTTCCTACAGATGGAGAAAGTAGATTCCTCCAAAACAATGGGACCTTTCTACTGAGCTACATGGCATCACATCCCAAAAACTCTAATCTTAACATTCGCTGCCATGAGAACCTCAAATTCCATCAAGTACAACTTATTATTTGAACATTTGCCTAGATGACCTGAGGAAAAAAAAAAACTCACACACACAAACACTCACAGACACAGACACAGACACACACACACACACACACAGAGTCTCTCTCTCTCTCTCTCTCTCTCTCTCTCTCTCTCTCTCTCTCTCTTTGTCTCATTCTTACAATATATTAACCCTTATCCTGCTAATGTGGAGAACATGGTGAGCTCCTAATAATGCCAGCAGATGGCAGATTGGATTTAACTCGTCGTTTAAAGGGTTAATTTCCTTCATGTATTATGTGGCCACATTTCAGAACTTAATGTATCAAGAAACCTGCTAGAGAGTGACTTCATTAGAGCTAGCCATCTGTCATCACCTAAGTGATCACACTGACTTTTATATTTTTACAGACTTTTATGCTACATAATTATGTTTTTCAGAAACTACTGAAAGAGGGCAGACAGTACATCCCCATAATGCAATGGGAAACAGTCACCTTTGCAGCACTGCTGCTACAGATTTTAATGACCACATCCACACTTCATCCATTAGAAGAAGGAGTCTCATCTGACATCAGGGAAAGGAACATAAATTATCGTCTTCCTACTAATGTGAAACCAATTCATTACAAAATTACGCTGGATCCTCTTATAGACGATCCAGATTCCATAGATGAACCAGTTCCCAGCACCTTCATTGGAAAAGTTATAATCACAGTGAATGTAATTGAGGAAACTGAAAGCATTACTCTGCATTATAATAACTTAACTATAAATGAAGTAAGCATTAAAAAAGCTGATACTGATACAGACTTGCCTGTAAAACATACATATGATCCTGACACTCACTTCTGGGTCATAAGCCTTGATCTTGAAAAAGAAACATTCAAAGAAGATGAGTATGTGATTACAACACGTTATACTGGACACCACCAAGATGACATGTATGGGTTCTACAGAAGTTCATATAAGGATACAGAGAATAAAAGAGTGTAAGTTAAATCAGTTTAATTTTGTTTGGCTTAGTTTAGTTTAGTGTAGTTTAAATTAGTTTAGTTTTGCTTACTTTTGCTTAGTTTAGCTAAGTTTAGCTCTGTTCAGTTTACCTCAGTTTACTGCTCATCTGTTTCAGTCACACATGTAACAGGATATGTCAGTTTCAATCGGTCACAGTTTATACCTCATTAAACATAACCTCTTTACAATTGTATGAACACAACTTACCAGGAGGCTCAATTCAGCAACACCATTGTCATGTATCCTGCTGGTTCTGATACATGACACAATGTAAGCACAGGGACCTGATCCATTGGGAGCTGAGATATGCACAGATATGTGAATATATAGTGTCACAAGTACACGTTTCCACCATCAACAGCAACAACAATAATTTTACTTCATATAGATTATAATTATTAAGCAAGAAATTGTTTTAATCACATATTAACCACAAGTTATTTAAAACCTGGAAAAGTCATATATTTCATACATAATTGAGATCAACAGTGGAACCTACTACAGATTGCAGTACCTCGTAAATAATAGCTTATAATCAGCAATTGTTTTTAAGCCTGACGTATTGTTTTCACTGAAGATGATACACTTGTATCCACACACATTGGACCTACATCATAAATATTTATATGTATCTAATATTGTGCACTTAGTACTACAAATTGAATATATTGATCTAAAAATGCATAAAATGGACAATTTAAAATAAATCCTATACTATTCCAAAATTGTTAAATGATTAATAGAGTAATCTAGAGGTTTATGAAATAGCTACTTCGGTTACTAATGCCAGAGGTTACATGTTGAAAAAGTAGGTCTACACTACACCAATGACTTTTTGAAATTGTGTATCATGAATGCAATAGGTTTTAATGTTTCCATTGCACTTCTTGCAACCAAACTGATACTCTCTTCAGACAAAAACAACTTGACATGTTTACATTTACTAGTCACTGAGTTTTAATATTATTTACCTACCAAACATTACACATACAAATAACGAAATGAATATCAGTCTCAGCACAACCATATCTTTATTACATGATAGGAACTCTTACCATCTAATAAAGGTACAGTTGTGTTGTGACTGATATCCATTTCTTTATATATATATATATATGTATATATATATATATATATATACCACTGACACAAGAGGATGTCACAAGTATTGAATACAAAAACAATCTGACCTCTCTAAGCCATCACTAAAGTTCAGTTTTATTTACTGGAACTGACTTTAAGTATTAACTACCCAAAAAATCTGATCACTACATTACAAACACATAGGTCCACCCCCGAACAGTAAGGAGAACACTTAATCAAAATTCTAAACAAGTACTGAAATGCTAACATTGAGACTGCAAAAGATGATATTGTAATAGTTATTGGAATGAACCTGTGAGATATGTTTGTATCATCATCATCATCATCATCATCATTTATTTTCCTTCCATAGATCCATACAGGATTATAAAATCCAAATGGATATGGAAATCATCACATTTTAGAGAAACAAGGAGTACATCCATTACAAAGTGTACATCAATGAAAAAGCTCAGTACAATATTTAAGGTTTTGGCACAATACAAAATAGTTAGTATAATAAAATATAATAAAAATAATGGCATACATTAAAACAAAATTAAAATAGTTACTGAACAGAGGTTCAGTGCATTACAGATTATAATTAAAACCTTCTTCAGGTAGTATACAAACAAACTGTAGCACTGATTGGTAGATGTGTATCCAAATGTAAATTTAACAATTCTGGAGGTCAAAATATTCATCCAAGGAATAAAAGGATTTTTGTATAAAAATTTTTGTACAATCACTTTAAATTTCTTAGGATTATCAAACTCTGTTTTTATATCAGAAGGAAGCGCATTGAATAGCTTAACACCTAAATAATACATTCCTTTCTGGTATTTAGCCACATTCACAGAAGGTTGGTAGAAGTTTGCATGTTGCTGGTATTAATGTGATGTATCTCAGAATTTACCAAGAATTGACTCCTATTTCTTATCACGAACATGAGTAGGGAAGGAATATATTGAGAGGGAAGTGGTAACATTTCTAAGTTAATAAACAATTTTCTACATGAATCTCTATATCTACAACCTGCCGTAATTCTAACGATCTTTTTTTGCAACCTAAAAATCTGTATGCTGTCTGGGGAGTTTCACCAGAACAACAGGCCATAAGTCATTACCAAATGGAAGTAGGAGTAGTAAATCATTTTCAAAGTATTTATTGTAAGAAATGGTTTAACTGACCTCACAGCGTAACAGGCTGAGCTTAGTTTAGTCTTAATGCATTCAATGTGTGTTTTCCAGGAAAGAATATTGTTAATAAATAACCCAAGAAATTTTCTTTCATTTACAATACTTATCTGTTTATCTTCGTATGTAATTTGTATGTCAGAGGTGCAAGTACTTTTATTAGTAAATTGAATAAAATAGGTTTTGTCAAAGTTCAAATAAAGCAAATTTGATTTAAAACACTTAATCAGTTGTTCAAAAATTATATTAAAATCACTCTGCATTTGAGTATTGTTAAGGCGTGTAAGTAAAATACTGGTATCGTCTGCGAATAAAATAGGAAGGGCTTTGTGTTCTACGGCCTTAGGCAAATCGTTAATGTATACTAGGAATAACAGCGGGCCCAAAATTGAAACCTGTGGGACACCGTATTTTATTTTAGTCCATTCTGAAACGGTGTTTGAATTAAAATGAGAGTTAGTGATTTGAACTCTTTGATATCTACTCTGAAGATAAGATTCAAGTAGTAAATTAGCCTTACCATTAATTCCATAGTATGGTAGTTTTGACAGCAATATATCATGGTTTACAGAATCGAACACTTTCTCCAGATCACAAAAAATGCTACCAGCCATTTTTTTGTTGTTTAGGGCATTTAATGTTTCATTTAGTAGTTTAAAAATGGCATCTTCAGTAGCTATGCCTTTTCTAAAGCCAAACTGGTATCCTACTAGTAATTTATTAGTATTAAAATGTGCAGTTAGTCTATTAAATAGGGCCTTTTCGAAAACTTTCGAAAAGGAAGTCAATAGTGATACGGGCCTATAATTTGTTACATTCATTTTGTTTCCTTTCTTAAATATAGGTTTTTGTAACTGGAAACTTCATACGGTCAGGAAAGGTTCCTGACAGAATAGACTTATTACAAATATAAGTTAGCTGTGAGCATATGTAAGTGGCACTGATAGAAATCTCATGAAATCCTTCAGAGTTTTTTGATTTTAATGCTTTGATTATAGAGGTAATTTCCTTAGTTGAAAATGTCTTAATAACCAAAGATGGGGGTGAATAATCATAATTTTGTTCTAAGTATTGATGGAAAGTAGAAACCTTTTATTGTTTATCGTGTTTTTTACATTTTTTTGCTTATTTTATCAATTACAGATGAAAATAGTTATTAAAGGTATCTGTTATATCTTGTTGATCTTTTAAATGTTTACTGTCTATTACTAACTCCTGTATATCAGGTTGGGAATGTTGGTTATTAGTTAGCTGTTTGATGATATCCCAAGTAGCTTTACATTTATTACTTGATTTTTGGATTTTTTTTTTGTCATAATATTTTCTTTTAGCCTCTTCAATTACATTAGCCAGTATTTTACAATATATTTGGTAGTGTCTTTTTAATTCCAGATTATTACTGTTTCTGCATGGGAGGTATAATTCCCTCTTATGTCTACATGATGTTTTGATGCCTATGGTGATCCAGTTTTTATTATCTTTATTATTTCTGCTTATTACTTTTTTTAAGGGGAAACTGGAATAGAAAATCCTCAAATACAGTATATATTTAAGAAGGAATTAAACATTGTATTTACATCTTCACTGTTTAAAAGATGGTATCCCTGGAATCGCAGTTTAATTTACAATAAAGTCTGATATTGTATACTTATTAATTTTCCTAACAGTTTTAAATTTATGTACTGGGACAAGGGTATATTCAGTACTGATTTTTAATAACTGTGCATCATGGTCAGATAAACCGTTAGTGATTGGAGTTACCGTATAACTTTCAAATTGTGATACATCAATAAAAATGTTATCTATTGCAGTAGAGGAGGTATTTTATACTCTTGTTGGGAAATCTTTTATGCTAATTAAGTTATAGGATAGTAAAATGTTGTCCACGTGGGTTTGTCCTCACTCTCTTTTAGATAGTTAATGTTTATGTCTCCACAGATAATGAAGTGTGACATAGGCGTATATAGTGATTGAAGAACTGTGTCAAGCTTAAGTAAGAAACTGCTAACATTACCAGAAGGGGCTCTGTAGAGTGTCAGTACATATATGTTCAAGGTATCAAATGAGAGTTTTAAGGCACATATTTCTATATCTTGCGCTTTACAATGTGTAACAATATCAATATTTATGAAACCTAGGCTATTATGAACAAAAATAGCTACACCACCTTTTTCCTGAATCTGTCTGAAAAAATGGGCTCCTAACTTGTAACCCTCAATATGGACCTTTTCTAATTGTGAGTACTTTAGGTGATGTTCTGTTAGGCACAAAACATGAGGGAAGTCTGGATGCAAATGACTTAGTAGTTCTCTGGGTTTTTTCCCTAATCCTCTTATATTTTGAAGCCATATGGCATCAAAAGCAGAGATCAGGCAGCTATAAAAGCTTTACGAACTATATATATATATATATATGTGTGTGTGTGTGTGTGTGTATATATATATATATATATATATATCGCACCACTCTTTCCTGATATGCATCAAATCGTAAATGTCTGACAGCATAAGTTTTTGTGATGGTTTAGGGTGGAATGTTTAAAAAGATGATGGTATTTCACTAAAGTCAAATCAGTACCCATAACAGGCTTAAAAACAAGAAATCCTTATTTTAATAACCTTAAAAATAACGAATCACTAATTTAAAATTCAATCAGAATATTTTGTGCAATGCAATCTTGATTGTCCAGATCATCATTAGGGTTAGGATGCAAAACTGAAAACCATGAATGACCTGACAATACTTCAATTGGCCAGCCAACAGACAGTCAACTAAAAAGCACAACACATACCAGTTGTTGTATATATACAGCACATCTCCTGATGATGGGCTATATATATTTGCCCAAAACATGTAGAATTTGACTGACAAAATAAACTGAGGATAAATAGTGCATCATGTTGGTTTTCATTACACAAACCTTTAACTTACTTTTAGATATTCCTTCTTCAGCATGTTATAAGTGGCTGAACAGTTTTCAGGAATAATCACTCCCAAAGCCTGAGGTGAAATTACAGCAGGAATTTCAATGTTTCACCGTGCATTTTTCCATTCAATAATTGATAAACACCAACACATGCACTTCTTCACATTCAACACTGTATCAGTCTAAAATGTTAATTTTCAATGTTAAAATACATGTCGGAGTACCTTTAAATATTTATATGCAATTTAACTTTGAAAATTAACATTTTAGACTGATACAGTGTTGAATGTGAAAAAGTGCATGTGTTGGTGTTTATCAATTATTTACAGCAGGAAACTTGAAGTTGTCATAGCTTCCTCCTCTTGCTAGGAATTAGGGGGTAACACCGAGTCATTCTTGTTGCATGATTGCACGTGTTATTATACTCTCACTTTATTTATGAGCATCTGTACTTGTTAAGAAGTTCTAAATAGGCTTCCCAACCCATTTGTGAGTACTTGTACCTGTCAACCAGTTCTAACTTGAATTCATGCGGCAAATTTATGTGTGATAGATTGTTTCACATTTTGCCATTTTGACTTCTCTTTTTTTAGTTTTTGACTTTCAAGCTAAGGTTACTGCAGTACAAATTAGAAGCTCTTCAGACAACATGTTCAAGCACAGTTAAGAGAGAGCTGTGAGAAAAACTGACAATAAGGAGCATTTATGGTTTTCAAGTTTTGTCTTCCCTTCAGTTTTAAAACTGCATAAACAAGATGGATCAAGACAGAGTTTGGTTGGCAATCTTTAAATCATGCATTCTTTAGTGGGTGAAATTATGCAATATTGCCTCTCCCTGTCATTGGATTATCATTGACCTGCTTTGATATAAGCTATACTATGAGGGGAAAATCTTTACCTATGACACATACCATCTTGCCTGTTCATAGATCCATACAAGATACCATACAAGAGCTTATATAATTCCTTTATAAAACTGACGTACACCAGTGTGCCTTTCAACAGCTCACATAAAAATGTATTACAGTAACCCAGCTCTCAGTTAATACAAACCTACACATCAGAACACTAAAAAAATATAGCACAACTTTGAAAGTAGAACTGAATGTAGGGGAGAGTCTGTTAGTCCCACATGTTTTGGATTTTAACTGTCATTTTTGTTATAAAAATTAATCAACATCTGCCCAAACACATATTATGAATGCTATTTATTGTATAGAACTATGAGTATATGTTTCAACATATCTCAGGTCATCCTTAGCTTCAAAATTGGTCTTTAAAACATACTGAGGAAGAAATATGTATCGTGTGGGATGTGTGATGGTGTAGTGTTTAAGGCACTATGCTACAAACCAGAAGGTTGCGGGTTCGTTTCCCGATGGTGTCATTGAAATTTTTCAGTGACATAATCCTTCTGGTCGCACTATGGCCCTAGGGTCGACTCAGCCTCTAACAGAAATGAGTACCACGTGTATTTCCTGGGGGTAAAGTAGCCGGAGCGTAAGGCTGGCACCCTTACCACCATCCTGTGCAGTTATCATGAAATCTGGGAACCTTAACTTCCTGGGCCCTTCTGGGACACTCCAGGCCTGTAACGGTACTGCTTTACCTTTTAATATGCATTATGTAAGTAATAAAGAATATTTTTTTCTCAGTATGTTTTAAAGACCAGTTGTGAACCTGAGGGTGCTCTGAGAAAGGTCAAAGCTTGTAGTTCTATACATTATATAGAATTTAGTTGCATTTGGACAGATATTGATTTCATTTTTGTACTACTGACAACACACTGGGATGACATTTGTTCATATTTTCATCTTTATATTTATATTAAAGTGGTGCAAAGTTATTTTATTCAGGCACAGCATTAACACAAATAAGAAAACATAAAGTCAGTGGAAAGCACAGTTCATCTGAAATATTGTAAAAATTTATGTAAACTGTTCAAAATGTACCAGTATGGTACAACTTATGAAATTGCTGTGTCCTTACATAGGAGCATTTGGAATACATCAGAAAGTATTACACATGTCCCTGAATGTATATCCAGCTCAGAAAATAAGAAAGAGTCTACAGAGTTTGCATGTTTTGACTTAAGACAGTCCAAAAAATTAAGCAGGTGTCATTCAAAAGTTTATTAGAAACACAGACATCACAAATGTGCATTGATGACAGTATGAATGCTGCATAGTTTCTGACACACCAAACTGTAAATGAAGCGGTAATGCAAGTTTCTTGGTCTAGGGACAAAACATGAATTTTAGAACTACCCATGGCTACTGTTTGTCCAAGACTATTGGACTACCCCTATGTGAAGATATAAATTAAAGGATTCAGTTCTTCTGGGTATGATAGTATGTCAGTTCATACACAGCTGTTCTGCTGTGGGAACCTCATTTCTCAAATACAAATTACATTTTACAGAACTCTTTTGAGTTTAGTATTTTTGGCAGGATTCAGGTGCATGTCTTTTCATTTCTGTCTCCACAAAAAGCATGAGAGTTTCCTGTTCAAGTTCACAGAATGAGACTTTTGCTTCAGAGTAGAAAAAACAATCTTCATTCAAAGAAATCAGATGGTACATATATGAAATTCAGGAATTCAGAAACACAATGCCATGTCATATTAAAATAAGTCTTGTTCATTTTGTTTCTAACAGAAATCAGACTGTGGTACATAGTGTAATATAAAAGGTCATATGCTTTAGATGATTATAAATGTTTTGAAGTGATATAAAACAATTTATGTCCTTTCTTCCTCTAGATGGCTAGCAACCACCCAGTTTGAGCCAACACATGCTCGTCGTGCTTTCCCTTGTTTTGATGAACCAGCTTTCAAAGCCACATTTGAAATCAGCATTAAAAAAATAGGAGATCTTCATGCAATATCTAATATGCCAATTAAAAATGAGTAAGTATTTAATGTGGTTTCTTAAATATAAGTGTTAGATGAGTAGATAAAGCTTTATGTAAACTGTCAGCATTTTAAAGATGCTAACTGTGATCATTTTTCCTTCCTTCATCATGTAATACATAAAGTATATTGAAGGTTATCTAGGTTAAATAGTTTATTCTTATAGACTGAGCTATGAAAAGGATTTCCTGATTTTCTGGGCTACATGACCAACAAGTTATCACCAACTGTCTAAACCTTTATCTTTACCAAGACATTTTTCTTCATGTCCAGATCTATAATTAGAGGGAATATTACCAATTTTCCAAACTCCTGGTGATTTTACTCTCCAAAAATCCCTGAGAACAACTTTGTAAGAGAATGTGCATATGGTTAGACTGGCTGTTTTTTTTTATTAATTCTTTAGTCCTGTGTGCATGCATGTGCTTATGCACATGTAACAAACTATGGAGCAGTATTGTTCTTGAGAAGCTAACATAATGGCTGCTCAGATAGTCATATTCCTTGCATTTTATGCAACCAGAACATCCATTTCTACATTTACAAATCTTTCACTCTTCTATTACCTGAGACACATGAACCCAACCATGCTCTCCCACTCTACCACTGTAAAATTGACTTTAAAATTATATTCCCTTCTGCACTGCAGTCGTTCAAGTGCTGTCTATCCTTGAGGCCTTCTGACCATAAATGTACTTTCATTTCTCTTCTTTCCCATGTCTGCTGCACAGCCTGTCCACCTCATCTGCTTTGACTTCTAACTATTCTAACGACTATTGGTCAGCAGTGTAACTAAAGAAGTGACTTTCTATGCAGTTTTATCCAGCCTTCTGTTACTTTCTCTTTTAAGTTCAGATACTCTTCTGAGGCCCTGTTCTCAAACGCTCTCAGTCCCTGATCTTCCTTAGTATGAGAGATTTTGGGTAAATTTCACATCCACACACAACAATAGGTAAAATGATGTATTTTAGTATTTATCTATTTATTTATTTCAATCCGGCCAGCCATACATGTGACTTCGAATATGTGAAAATATAACATAGTTCAACATACAGTGCTCAGTCATTAAAATATCTACACAATATGATGCTATTCAAAACAGTATTAGAAAAGATTATGTACAATGCAA
>JGI20166J26741_11717362_pt1 | contig 10730 bp, 8 predicted proteins | sample TergutCu122P5_FD_26741 | JGI IMG/M metagenome (IMG submission 26741) | reverse complement strand
TTGTGGCTTCACTCTCTCAAGGTCGCACAGCTGCTGCGCAGTGCGGCTTGTTTACACACAAATCAGTCCCGGTCATATTTGAACCACCTTGTATATATCACACTCATAACTGTCAATCTGGAAACTGAATTTGATATAATTCTATTGCTTGAAACCTGAAGCAGAATAAAACCTGTTAAGATTGAGAAGGGAAATTTTAGAATACAGCAAAAGATATGAGCGGATTAGATCGATATTCGGGTATCGCAAAATTATTTACACCACTGAAATACAATAAAGCACTTCACGGCATTCAGCAAAAACAGCCGGCTAAAAATGAGTTAGTTCAGATAAAGATATGTTAATGCAATATAAGTTAACATAATGCACCTTCTCTAAATTAAGATTTTAATTTGTTGATATCTTCTACATATTTCGAAACCGAGGGTTAATCTTCAGGAAGACGGTTGTACACATACGGGTAGGGTATTGTGTGTTTTAATACATTATTATATGCAGTATTGAAGATGGAAGAGTGTGTTCGATACTGAGATCTAGGAAGTATTTATGGAGATGAACTATCGGGTTCGAAACACGTAGAAGACATAAAAAAAATTAAAATATTAATGTAGAAAAGGTGCATTTTGTTGCTTTATTGTATAATTATATTACAATTCACGTTGCAAAAAACATAAAAATAAGAAATTTTTATAGCACGTTTAGAGATAGACTGCCTACATAGTAAGGAGATGAAAAGTAAGTAGGTGTAGTAAGATATAGACGGATCGGTTGGTCTACAATATAGTTCAACAGGTTGTACTGGGAATTGTTCACCGTTGCAATGAACTTTTACACTATAACATTAGGCAAAAACGCAAATAATGATTCATTGACATAAGAATGAATTAAAATTCGAAAGATTATGTAAACTTAAAATAGAAGAAAACAGTTTCATGCCTTTGAGAATTGATTTACCATGAATTAATTGCAACGAAGTAGAAGGTTTGCAGATGGAGAATTTCGTGTTAGGTTTGTACGAGTAATTGTAGTTGAGATAGAAGACTTCGATCGCTGGTAAGTCGAAGAAACAATCACGTCATTAAATCTACCCTTCCTTCCCTTGAAACTGAGCAAGATACGGGTATGCAGCCTCATACGGAGTAACCAAGGACAACGAGAGAAGTCATGTTAGGTTGTTTTCCCTCCACTTGACTACCGGCGAGTAAAACCAAGATTGTTCATCATGTGTTCGAAATAGTTTTGTAGCTGGACGCCCTAAAGTGTTACGTGGTTCCCTCGAGACACTCATCACTCTGTATTTTTTAACAAACTATTGTGGAATTTGACAAAATTTATAATTCATTCGGAGAAAGGTAATTTGGTATTGTCTGACAAACTACCACCGCATTTACGGGATTTGCCTTTCATAGAAAGAATAATGAACTGCTATTTTGTAACAAAATATCGACGCGTTTTACACATTTCACCATTTATAAAAGACTGGTAACTTGATTTTATAACAAACTACCACCGTATTTTATATGATATCCATTCATAAAGACTCTAGGTCCACCAAAAATTGCACATGGAGGAAAGGTATCACACAGCCTTACATTAGCTACAAAGCAAAGTAGCGTGATCTTGACGCATATTTGGGCGTGAAAAGGAAACATTCATACGTTTTAATACTGTTATGATATAAGAATTCGGCAGGAATACAGCAGGACATTCAGGGTGTTAGTCTGTGCTCAAGTCATGTCACGTTTCCTTGCTGTTGGTTCATTACACATAAGGTTACATCAGAAGATGTTGCGTGCACGAAAAAGACAAAATTTTGTGCCTAGACCCCATAGCAGTTCAAATTAAAAGTTAAAGCACTAAGTTCCTCCACCATCAGTAGCATAACTACCTTCTTCTTCTGTACTACCATTATGTCACTGAAAGCCAAATACGTCTCGACCATTCCTACCTTTACTTAACGTAGTCGGGAAGGATAAAGACATAGTGGCCACAGTAGCAAACTTCGATGTAGAATACAAAGCAATAAAACATAATGGTGCTTTCAGGTAAAATAATTACAGCTCTTAGAAGATAATATGAATGTTTTCCTTTTCGATATTTAAAATTATTAAAACAGCTGATCCTGATATACTCATATATCTATTCTTTTAGGAAGGACTATATGTCACCAAAACATACTAACACTTAGGGATGTCTAAGATGTTTCCCAATATTAGATTAATTGAAAATCTCTGTCATGCAAGGCGCATTAAAACTGAAGCTCATAAGGTCTAGCTGTTACTGGTGTCTACCGGAGGGACAGTCCTACAAAAAAGGTCCAGCTCTTCGCCGAACATACCCGGCTGAAGTCGGGCCACAACCAACTATGCCGATAGAAAACAAAGCGCCTGTTTCTGCCGTGCATCGTCAGAAACAACACCAATTCGCAATTAAAACGGTTCTAAGTATACTAATGCCGTTTTATACATTCACAGTAAAAGAACATAGTGCATGTGTATGGAAGAAACAAGGATTGCTTTTGTGAGAGGAAGTTTGAAGCTTTCGTCAATACGTATGATTTAGATTATGAGAATTACGACACTGTGCGGTTCAGCAGGTGATTGCCAACGTCAAGGAGGAATCTACTGCTTCCATCTTCTTTCGATGTATGCACAAGATTCCTGTTGGTATACTTCCTCGAAAGTACACTGTGTTATAACCCAGAAGTCCACACTCGTAAAAAATACGTGAAACAACAATCTACACATGTGCATAAATCTTTTAACAACGAATGCACAGGACAAACATCCACTGTTTCGTTTTATTGACTCAGTGATCTTAGAACCGTAGTTCACTTCGAAGCTAGCTTTAACAAAGAATAGGATAACCGAAGACGCTAACGAATTGAGATAGGTCTAATTGTTTTGTTTGAGGAAGAGGCAGTTGTGTCAACCAGTTAGTTTAGAATATCATCTGTCCGTTGCTATGGGCACAATTAGTGAACCTGCTAAGTGAGCCCTATTTGTAAGAGTTCCCTTATTTTCTTAAGAAATTTTGACAGATTGCAACATGCTTGTTCAAATATCCTGCTGTACATTCTTATAAACATCCCGCTGTGAGAAATAAAAGGCAGTTAATCACAAACCAGCACTGACAATTTAATTTAATATCAAACTGTAACATGTTTCAGCGTATGTAGCCATCATCATGTACTCGTTCTTAATAAAATACGAAAGAAAAATCTGATATAACCAATAAAAACGTTAGTAAGGGTGGAATTGTATTTTATTATAAAATACACATTTAAGGTTAAAATATTGTTGAGTCCAATTAGTCGCAACACGGGACAAAAGTTGTTTTGAAATGTGATATAAAGAAGTTGTTTAAAAATTATACTCCTATTAAATTATATGTATTACTGTTGTTATACTCCATTTAAGGCAGATGAGAACGTACTTTACCAGATCTGCCTTAAATGGAGAATAAAAACCAGCAATACACATCTTCACGTCCTGCTGCCTAATGAGCGAGAGCTCTGTAGTCCCCTTCGGTCGAAATTTATCATTTTTAAACCTCTACATATCATGATCCCATAAAAGACTTTCGACAATGTTGACTCAGTGTTCTAGAAATGTATTGGATTCTGAACACTCTGTGAGGAATATTTTATACACACGACATTAAGGGATTCGGCATTACTCCGTATTCAGGTGACTGGTTATCATTACATGAAGTGTATTACTTCACGGTTACTCGCCAAGAATGTGAAAGAATAAGGTACTTTTTTCATATGCTAATCTAACAACTGTACAAACATAATGGGCTGTTAAGAGTACTAACAAAGCACTCATAAGATCCCAGCTTTGATCTCAACGATAACCATTAATCTAGAAATGATAAAGAGTCTTACAGTGGGGTTGTTGAAGATGTAAATCTTATCTGCTATTAAGGTGTTAAGATCAGAGCGGCAGGAAATCTCCGGTAAAACATATCAAGGCAGTGACAAGTAATTATCTGAAGCGGGAGCAGAGAGGGATCCCGAAACGTCGTGTACATCACCTACATTCAACTTTCGCAGTGCTGATCATGTTACTGGTTTGTTCCTAGTGCCTGGGATAAGCCACGCCTAAAAATACATTTACATGTAAAAATGTACGACGCTAGTTAAAGTGTAAATTGTATGTTCCCATTATTAGGCTGGTTCGAAAAAGTACGAAAAGCGAATATTAGCTTCGTCATGAAAGTCAGTCCATCCGGATGGAACAAATCGGCTGCCACTGGACGTATTTTCATGAAATTTGATATTGAGAAGTTTTCGAAAATATGTCCAGAAAATTTAAGTTTCATTAAAATCCGACAAGGATAATGGGTACTTTACATGAAGCCCTGTGTACATTTATCGTTATGTGTCGCTGAATTCTTCTTAGAATGAGAAATGCTTCTGACAGAAGTTTTAGAGAAACTCCAAAACACAAGTTATATTCAATAACATTTTTGCCAAAAATCCTGCCATTTATGAGATCAATGTAGAAAAATATGGTAGAACCAGACGGGCCACAGGTGGCAGTATAATATGACGCATGCGCTTTGCAAGCTGGATAACTAGACATAGAGAAACATGCTCATTATATGTACTATTTATTGCTTTTATGCGGCAAAAATGGTTAAGCGAACGCGCTTCAATTTTACGTTCTACGTACATTGCCTGTCCTGCGATGTTCTGTGCAACTGAGAATAACTTTATAACTTATTCTACAAGAACAGTCGCTATTCGTGTAGCCGAACGCAGTAATTTAAGACTGATGCTTCTAAATCTTCAATATGCCATCTCTTTCAGGCTAGCACGTTACATTAACACTGCAGCTACTTACTGATGGCATATAATTATGATTTCTCTTTGAAAAAAATTGAAAAAAAAATTCTTAAATTTTAAAAGAAAAGTTGTTGATGGAAACTGTGAACAATAAGACTTGGTAAGTGATAATTACATTTTCATATGTTTTGTAGCACATACTACGAAATAAATCCACAATAGTAATCATTTTCAATCTAGTTGCTGTTGAAAAAACCAAGGCCGCACTGGTAAGAACCTAACTATGTTGAAGGAAACAACCAAAATCTAATAATAAATGTCTAAAAATACTTTAAAATTAAAAAAATACCTGAAATGCAACCATCTGTTTGTCTTCATTTCCTTGAAGCAACTTTAAGGTAAACCACAGTCACAATGATCTAATCTGTTCAAGCACAAATAGCACGCTCGATAAATTACGTCCTTAAAAGAGTACACACACACACACAAACACAAACACACATACATAAGTCTATGTTCCTGTAGTAGTATAGGATGGTATACGACAAACAATAGAGTATCAACTACATTGTTTATGCGAGAGCTCAGCATTCTAAGGTCGTTACCAGTGTCCCTGTATTTAGTCTATTGACAGAAATTCTAGTGAAGCTGGATATGAAATCGAAACCAGCAAACGCACATAAATGTATGAAAGCATACTGTACACACCGTATAGCTTCTACATGTTTTTGGCACTCATGTGGCCTTCCTCAGGGAGGTGCATTGCAAAGGACAGATACACAGAAATATGACAAAGATTTTGAACAAATGTACTGATATAAAATGTTAATTAAAAATACATGGTTTGAAATACACATTAAAGATTAAAATACAGACAAAAATATTTGTGATTGATTCTAATGTGTAACGGGTAGTAGGTATGTAGTAAATCGCCATCCTGAAAGGAAAAAATAAGATGTTAAAAAACTTCTATGATATTTTGATGTATCTGTCCATTTTAATGCACCGCCTTGAGGATGGCCACATGAGTGGCCGAAAAAGGTAGGCGGTATACGGTGTTTATAATACACTCTCATACATTTATGTGTATTTGTTGTCTTTGATATCATATCTAATTGCTCAATGTACGAACATCGATAACTTAAAATCTAGTTAGACTGTTTGTATGGCAGGACAAAAAATTACTTAAAAATTAGCTAGAAAAGAATTTCCACACAAAATTTTTACAACTCTAAATCTTTATATGTACAATCCTTTACGTCTTCCCTAATGGATATCCAATGTCGCTGTCAAGAGTAATATAAGAAATTCCTGAAAAATTAACAAGGATAAATGACACTACAAGCCCCTCCTCTAAATGTACGCAATAGTGATGACAACGTACATTTTGAAGACTGGTAACCAAACCCTCAAGAGACGGCCCTTAAAAACAATAACTAAAAGTCGAAACTATGAAAATGACGAAATCTCACCGCAGCAAGATCAAACACTGTCAATTTTGAAAGAAACGGTAGATATTATGTACACTACGGTGAACTGATACAAGTTTTGTATCGTCTCGCAACTAAAACCTTCCCCGTTGTGGTGGTAAATTTTTCTTGCTGGAATACTATACATTATTACGCACAGACGCTTTCCTTACTCATGTACGTAATTTACATTCACTGCACCATAATCTTTCTGAAAATCAGTATCAATTTAAACATCGCTTCGACAGAAATGGATAAAAGTGAAACGAATACGTGTATTACATTCTTCTGGGATAGGAAACGTTTAGAGTGTACATAACCTGCGTACTAGTTTACACGCGGTCACATTACATACGAATTAAGTCTTTTTTATCAGCATAACGGAGACACCCTCAGACCCCGCAAACCGCGATACGATTATCGTTACGTTGACTGTATTACCGGCGTGTGTACAACGAAATAAATGCCGATTTTCTATAACGCTGCAGCTCAAGAATTAGTGCACGTAAGAATAAAGTGTGACATACAATGACTGGTTTTCCCATGCAACAAGTCTGTAGTAACACCAGAGACTCAACGGTTAGTGCAAGTGAGAATATATAGTGACACGTAATGATTGTTTATGCTAAAACTCAGTGTAACATGAAAGACTGAACAGTTAACGCAAGTCAAAAATAGTGACTGACCGACCACGCTGCAAGTTGCAAAAGACGCATAAATCGCATCTGGGGTTGTTGGGACGTGCTGGGCCACGGGCGGTAGGCGGGATCAGCTGAGTGTACACGCGTGTGACTAGACGGAGAAGGAGGCTCAATGTATGACCTGTCACTCACTCGCTTTACCTGACGGTTTCGCCGATTGAAGTCACCACCACTAACACCAATCACTCAAGTGGAGTCCACTGCACCAGCAGGAGGCAGCCACAGCGAATTCTACCTAGCCGCAATCCAAACTGATCCTCCGACCGTCTTCATCTGCTTTACTACTACAACACCGTCATCTTCCTCTTCGTCTCTCCCCCACCTTCACCTATCCTTTACTTCTCCCTCTTCCCTTCATCCTCCCTTCCAGCACCACTCTACCATCATCTTCTTGTTTCTGAACGCTCAAGATGCATGCATTCCTAGCATCCAACATCACACACACGTGAGGGCGTGCAAATAGAGGCCAGCTGTCTGGTAAATTCCTTCGGTGAAATGCGACCGTATCATTACCACCACTGCGAGCACAACCAACAGTATCGTCGTTGTTGGTGCTTCTGTTGTCACCATCGTCGACACTGAGGCCGGGGTAACGCCTCTCACACAGTACCGCATTGCTTTGCATTCATGTTTTTTTCCCTCGCTTCCCCCTGTTTTGGTCGCATAGGCACACCTTTTCCTCGTCGGTGGATGAGGCGGAGAAGAGCTCTCTAATTACTGGCCGCGTTCGCTGGCAAGGAAGGGGGTCGGCAGACTGGCCCAGGTACTTGCTTGTAGTACCCGGGAAGAAGAGGACGAAGAGAAAGAGGCATGCATGGGGGTGGGCGGGTTTAGCGCGGCCCTGTATTGTGTGACCCCAGTGACCCGGCATCAGGGTTAAAACCAGTCGACTCCACAAGATGGAAAGAAGAATAACAGTGGAAACCTGTTTAAGATGACCACCTGTGGTTCCGGTCATCAAAGTGGTAATTGACTGTTCTGGCAGATGGGAAATTTGCTTCCCCTACACTTATTACGCCTACCAAGTATCACAATCAAAAACTCGTTCACAATAATCCAGTGTTTCATAGAACGTAACTGTGCGCTTCTCCAGATAGCACTGCAAATTTAGATATAATGAAATTTTCTGTGATAAGCGGCTTTAATTAAACCCACCTTCAGAACCCTTGCGCGTTTAAGAGTAAGTTAAGGCACTTGGCGATTCGAAGAGCCAGTTATGGTCTTGCTGTTTCCCCCCAGACCTCCCTTCTGCCGCCACCATCTCCATTTCATATCCGGAGTAAGTAAGTACAGCATGCCTTCGTACTCCCCTCTGATGCTGATCAGCAGACATTCTTAGAAGCTCAGAGAAGGATGACCGCTACAGACCCTAGGCCAAATGTGATACAACATGATACAGAGGAAAGATGCTTGAAATTTGAAGCCGGCTTGTCGGGTTTCGTACATCCGCAGCTGGATTTGACACAGCGTAATTTTTGGAGTCGAAGTAGGTGCTTTCAAGGGAGTCCTAGATGCAAGGTTCTGTAAAACAGGCGACATTAACAAAGAAACGGAAGTAAATATACAAAAATACACGACTTATTATGCATATCTCAGTCTCTGTTAACACGAAAGAAAAATGAACAAGCTACCTTGATTTATACTCCTTTAAGCCTTATCTCCATTCATTTTGAGCAAAGGACTGTACGCTCGGGAAGGTTTTCTTCCTCAGGCTGTACACAAGGCAAGGGTATGTAGCTTATCCCTCGAGGATTTCATGACTAGTTCATTTCACCGTTCGATTGGTTTCCGGATAGCAGAATGGATGATCATTCAACAATGGAACAGCTATTCCAAATCCTGACAGTAGAAAATACACTTTTATTTTGGAAGTAACTTCAACATAGTTACCGATTACTTGTTACAATAACCAAAACAAAATTGACAGGGCCGTAAACTGAAAGGCTGCACAAAACATGGTATTAGTGAGCTTTTCATTGTTTATGAACTTTGTTCTGTGTGCTATGCGTACTAATGGTAGAAAACGTGACATACAGCATAGATACCGCTGAGGAAGTCATACCTCACGCAGAGATGGTCAGAAACAACTCGAAATTATGTGCAGTAGCTATATTAATTACAAGCCCATAGCATCTTAACATCAGCTATTACATTCAGATCTGCTATAAGATAGTCTTATTGCAAAACATATGCACTCAGAAATAACATTCGGATCTATTCCTAGATCGCCTGATAAAATTTTGTGAATTATATATCTCATTTGCAGTTATCGCAATTTCAGATAACGACTTTTTTTTTGGCCTGGCGTATTTTAACTAGCTACGTTACAAAGACACTAGCGTCACAACAGTCAGTTTTTTTTTGTTTTGTCTTATAACTGTAGACAATAGCATCGAATCATCAAGGCCCGCCGAATAAGAACTAGATGGTGGTTCTCAGAAATTCTGACTTCACTTCCTATTGCCAGAATGGGCTTGCGATTTTTTCACTGTCGCGTTCAGACGATTCCCAAATCCTACCGGGCCTTCTACCCAGTGATCAACTTATGAGTATGGGAGTAAAACTGCCAGATCCTGAATGGTTCTACTCTCTTCCATCCAAAGCCTAAATCGATAATGCTTGGAGCTTCACTTACACGTCGCATACACGCAAAAAAACAATATTTAAGCAGGGTAGACTGTCAAGCACTTGGGGTTCCATTTTTTTTATCTAATTCTAATGTCGTTGACCTTCTAAATGAAAAGCTCCATAAAACTTCCAAAAGAAGGTGGTTTATGTGCCGAAATATTAGTAACATAATCAATGTAAATCAGACGCACTGCTATCCAGAAAAATTTCCAGCGGCGTCCAAGGCTAACTACCGCTGGCTTAGGAAGACTGTAGAAAGTCACGAGAAGTCAGAATACGTGGCTATGCTATTCTCTGCAGAGGTCTCTGTTTAACAGATGGAAGTTTTGCTAGAACAGCAATGTTGACTTAGAGCCTATGTTGTTCTTTAGTTTACAAGACTTCTGTTTACTCATAACAGACATTCTAATAAACGCCTCAGACACCCATCTACAAGTCTCACATTATGAAATGACGCAGGTCTGACAATTACGGTCATCTGATCATTTATAATTATTGGGTTTCTGGACTTTTGTCATCGCCTGTTATTCAGGAATGACACAACGATGCAGGAAGCGGATCTGTTTGCTTCCTCAGACTAAAAGATCAAAGACATAATTAGCTGGTTCCAACAGTCAGAGATGTTCTCATTCCCAGGATAATCGATGTTAGTTAATTACCTGGATATCATCCAAATACCTAGTATTCTTAAACGTCATACTATTGTCAGGACTTTAGAACTGGACTATATTATACTCGTAATCCAAACAGTTTTCATAAAAACAACGGACAGTTTTATAGCCAGTTGTTTAGACCACGTTTTCTTGAAAGTGTCGCCCTATCTATTTGACGAGATCCAAACAATAATTTTATAATTTTACCAATTCTACTACTGCGACTATATATGTTATAAAAATACTTTAAAATGTTATAACACATTTTATGCTATATATCTTCAAAATTATTTACGGTTTTAAAATTAAATTATCAGTCAACAAGAACTTTGGTAATACGTTTATGATAATCATACCAAAAAATACCTATCACAGGCAACACAACTATATACTGAATAAGAGTGTATGTAAGTCGAGCACAACAAATTTATAGTAATTAAGATTAAATACGAGACATGAATTGCTAAACAATTTATTGCAACTTATG
>JGI20166J26741_11717140_pt1 | contig 10732 bp, 9 predicted proteins | sample TergutCu122P5_FD_26741 | JGI IMG/M metagenome (IMG submission 26741) | reverse complement strand
TGAAGATGAGCACTTGAGGCTCGAAACATGTAGAGGAGAATAGTATTTTATGAATAAATAATAATCAGTGCATCAAAGTTGGTAATTATTATATAGTCAACTTAATGTGCTGTTAGTTTGTTTCATCTGTTTTTTATATGGGTTTGAAATTTCAGATGTTACACTGAGAGAAGAAATAAATAATTGAGGGCATTTTAGCATGACTGCTGAAGAGAATATTTGGACCTAAGGAATAAAAAGTAGGAAGATGGTGAAAAATGCATAATGATGAGCTTCATAATTCATACTGTTCACCAGATGTTAAGGTGGTCATATCAAGGAATATGGGATGAATGAGGACACACATGGGAGCATTAAACATATGTGCTGAAATGTATTCAGAAAATCTGATGGGAAGCTACCATGGAGAAATAGGCATACATGGGCAACTGAACCTGATATTAAAGTAGAATATGAAGTTGTGGAATGAATTTATGTGGCTGAGGGTAGGGTCTAGTGGGAAGTTATTCTAAGCATTGCAGTGAACCTTACATTGCCATAAAAGTGAGTAATTTTTTGACAGGTGAGCAGTTTATGAACTATTATCTTGCTCTATGGAACCAGTCAAGCTGTATTATTACAATTAAACCCAACCAAAGTAATTAATTAAAGCAAAACATGTTTTAGCAGATTAGCCTCAAAGCTATACAGTTATCACTTGATTTTTTTAGTATATGCTTTACATGAGATGGTTCATGATGTCTTGCCACCTCAATAAATTGCTTCTCAAAATGTCATTACATAAAAAGTCTTCAAGCCATATTTTTCTAGGGGGGGCTGTCATAAGAGAGGAACCCAAATTAAAATGATCTCTTACAGCTCACATGTTTGTTTTAAATTAAAATTCATGAAAACGAGCACCTGTCTTTTCCCACATGCTTGAAATTCAGCTCTGGTTTAACATAGGACCTTAAAAATAACATGCTTATATTCATGTTGAGATTGCACGTGGAGTTCCCTTGGGGTTGAAAACACAGTTTTTCTCATAAGGTGAATATTCTTGTAATGGACTTGTGAATTTTGTTTTGCCAAGCCACAATGTAGGTAGAGACCCTAGTTTGAGGAAGCCAGTGTGATGTGTTCACAGCAGAGGTGGGAAGACATGTTTATGGAACACTTGACAGGGAAAGAGTGTTTCGTAAAATCCCTCAAGAAACAATCCAGTATACAAAAAAACTGTGGTTTACTTATGTTTGAAATTTTTCCATTTGGACATTTTAAGAAAAATTCTGCTTTATCCTTCATAGATATTTGACTGTGATTACAGAGCAGTTGTATGTTTTAGGCACATCTTGCTCTACACTTTCATAAAATTTCTTTGTGCAAGAATCTTCAACAAAATCAAAATGTTGTCCTTGGTGGACCATTGAAATGACCACTGCTTTGTAGCAATATCAACTGTAAGAAAACCGTTAAGCAATCAATTATCGGTTTAATTCTGTGATGCGAGAGTGACCAAAATTATCTTTAAAATTTATGTCATCAGTGAAAATATGCTCTCCTCTGTAATTGCATGTTACATTCCTGGCTAGTCTGACCCTCCATTCTGTTATTCAAAATAATGGGATATCACCCTCAAGGTCATTCCTACCTGCAGCCCACAGGCAGAGGGGAAAGACTGAGTAGGTTAAGAAATGGGGAATTTTGAATGGTGCAAGACAGGGAATGTGAAGAAAGTAGTACACTGAAAAGAAAAGAAAAATATTACTGCAAATAAATGCAGAAAATGCTTTATATAGGAAAATTTAAAAATGAACAACATCCTTTTTTCAAGTTTTGGTACAGTCTCCAGTTTGCCTGGACAAAATGCTGAGAATTGACTCACCCTTATGTTAGCAGCTAAGTTCTGTGGTTGAGAATGTGAGATCAGATACTTTCTGAATACAAAACTGCTGATAGGCTAAACTGTTTTTAGTAACACACATTTCAGTGCTGACATTTGTTTGACCATCCAACTGCATTTGTTACATGCTGCTGAGTCAAAATTCAAGGAATGTTTATGATTGAATGCTCAGAAAGGAAGGATTTTTAAGGAAGTGGCTGTTACTTATTTTGAAGCAATGTTCAAACATTTTTGCGGAGGGACTGAAGGAAATAACCTAAATTGGGATAGATGCTGTTATGGCTGGCAGTCGGTTCTGCACACTTGTTCACTATTCTGGACTCACAGTTCATTATATGATGATGACGACCTTTATAATGTCAGATGTGTACACAGTAGGGATGAAGGGTTTGAAATGATTATGGCAGGTGGTGTCCATGAGTAGTATACTAATAAATTATGTGCATATTAACTGATGTAAACTCATGTTCATTGTGTGATGGGAGTTAAGTTGTAACCGCACTGGAGGTGAGAATTAAAAATATGCATATAATTTGTTCCCAGTGTGAGGAATGTCAAACCACAGTGTCTGAGGAGAATAGTTTAACATAAGAGAGAAATGAAGAAACAAAATGGGGGAAAGTAAGGAGGTTTGTCACTTTAAATACCTCTTATATAAAGGGTAATAAAATATAGTGGTCAGGACATGGAGAAAAGGAAGTCAACTGCCATTCTGGCCACAAATCTTATGAAGAGTCAACGTCAGAGGCAGAAACATTTACAGAAGGATGATGTTGGAACAGATCTTATGGTAACCAAATGTGAAAACTGGTTAGATTTGGCCAGAATGAGGCATTTAATGGTGACTGTGATGACAGTATGAGTTATAAAACAAATTAAATGACAATTTTATTGTCAGGTGCAAGTTATGGGCTGCTCTTGAACACTTACACTACATTTTTGGTGGGAAATTGAGCATAGAAGAAGTATGCCAAGGTTTATTTGTATAGTTATGGGAGGTTACAAAAAGGAAGTAATTCTGTTCAAATGCAACTGACATATAGGCAGGCAACAGGAAACATATTAAAGTTCTGATTGTGTTGTGTTGAAGAATGCTGAGGAATGTTCCTAGACAACCTGCCTGCAGAAACATGGTCTATTTATGTCACCTCCAGTCTGAAATGACAGACAGAAGCGTTTTATGTTTATCCTGCTTCAGTAGCTACTGCAGTAATACACAAGCAGGGAACCCTTATGTATATTTCTCCATGTGGTACATGTCCCCTAAGAGGCGTTGGATTGGAATTTCACCAATTGTTTCTTTGAAGAAAAGTTGTTCAACAGTTGCTTGTCGCACTGCCCTCAGGCTGGGTACGAGTAACAAAAGACGGCCAAATCGTGTTGGTTGACGAGGGTAGCGACTTCTGACGTAATCACCAAGGATACACTGTGCTTGATCCTGCAGCATCTCCACAGGTTGAACATCACATAGGCCAACTGTCTCTGGATAACAATGAATGGCTACAGTGATATCTCAATAGGCTAGCCATTAATATGAAGCTTTTTTGAACTGAATTTTGCAGGAAGACCATAATTTATTAAGTATGTACTGGATGTTATTAATGGCAGAGAATTAAAAAATTTTTTAAATCACATTGTCCAGCTGGGTTTTAGGGCCATCCCATACTGTGTGTACCAGGGTTTCTTACTTTGGAATAAAGAAGACCAGGGTGTAAACAACCTTCACCTAGCGTCAAGTTTACCTACAGTCTTCTGTAACCCATGACACAGAGTTAAGCCCTGAGATATATTGTGTTGTTTTTGTATGATTCCAGGCTCTTACAGCAATAAATAAAACATAAAACTATAGTGCTTTACTGTGAGTCTATCCATATGTAATGTCAGAGGTAAAACGCTCAACTATGGATTCTCTTAAAATGTAGACAACTGAGTGGGAGAGGGGGAGGTGAAGAAGCACTGAGTGTCACAGTGCCCACTACAAGTTCTGTAAGGACTGCCTCAGACTAAACTGAGAATTCCCACAGAAAAGCTGCAATCTAACCACTCGAGCTATGGGCATTCAGGTCTTTGGCAGGTGACGTTATGTTGCTGGGTTAATATTTCCAAACTTTTTGAAGGAGCATGTAGCCTTTGTCTTCACGGTTTGGTGGTCTGCCCTTGAAGAAAGAGGCGATACATTCCTTTGAAATGGGAAACATTAATCCAACGATAGAGTGTCATATCCCAGAAAACTTGAACCCTCAAGAACTGTGGAAACCTCAAATCCACAAAATCCACAATACAAATTACACCTATACACACCCCAATTACCTTTCATTATAGACCATTTAATTGTAAATACGAGTTCTCATTTATATATAAACCAATCATATGCCAGTAACTCGTTACAGTAATTTTGATTTCTGTACTACCTGAAGATGGTCCCTTTGAACAGAAACATGTTGTAAAAATATCTCCCATGTAAGCCTACATAATAAAAAACCCTTAGTTGTGATAGATGGGTTCCTTCTTTATCTTTGTATTAACAGCACAACAGTATGAACCAATTTAATAAACAACTCAACATTTATTTGCAAAATGCATATGTATGAATGCATGAGAATATAACAACTCACCTGGTGTAAAGAGTATAACAGCCTTCATACATCCACACTCACTGCCATCTGGTGACAACTGACGGAATCTGCCCATAATTTCCTGAGAATTGAATTCAGGTTTAGATAAGAAACTCTTTTTAAACATGCTTGTGCATCACTGTGGAAGATCAGCAACCAAAGAATAACATGTAAAGGAATTTAACATTCAAATGATTATTGTTAGAAAATTTTAATGAAGTATAACACAAAGTAAAAACATTATGAGGGAATATGGATTAGCACTTAATTTGGTGGTTTGCAGGGTGCTTAATTTCTTTGTACCACAACAATTTCTGTGTTAGGGACTAGGTCAGGAAAATGGGACAAGCCTTACTTGAGCATTGTTACTGGTCCCTGTGCTAGGTCAACAAAATGGGGGAGACCATGTTTGGGCAGTGTTACTGATCTTGACAGTAGACCTTACTTTAGCCACGTTGCTTATCTGTACAGTAAACCTAGGAAATGGAATAAGTGCTACATCAGTAGAGTTACTGATCTATAAAGTAGGCTCTTAGAAAGGGGTAGGCCTTCATTCTGCAGTGTCACCTGTCTGGAGAGTAGTCCTACAAATGGGGCAGATATTGTTTAAGCAGTGATACTAATCTCTTAAAGCAGGTACGAAAATTGGGATAGGGTTTGATTCAGCAATGTTACTGATACCTACAGCATGTCTAATATATATGGGAGAGACATTACTTCAGCACTTTTATTGATCTGGACTGTAGGCCTTCAAAATGTGACAGGATGTTTTTTTGGCAATGCAAATATTCTGAACAGTAGTTATACAAAATGGGACAAATGTTATTGTAGCAGGGAAGCTGATCTGCAAGGCAGGTGTACACAATGTGATGGTGGTGTTACAGATGTGGACAGTAGTCCTAGAAAGTGGGAAAGCTGTTACTTTAGCAGTGTTACTTATTTATATGGTGGACGCACTCTGTCATCCAATTTCTACTAAAATTTTGAAGTGCTGGAATTTAGAGGCAGTTTGCATGTGTGTAGACATGAAGATATATCTGTCTTTTGATTGTTAATTCTTAATGTCAGAAAATGCATGTAGCCAGATACAGTGTTTGTGGGTTGACTCCCATACACTGTCCATGACAAGGTCAGTTAATATGGGAAACAAAAACTTTGGTAGTTCCAAGTGACAAATTTTACTATCTGTCTCGAATTTTTAAGCCATATTCTGTGCATGTTGATCACGCAAGAAACACGAGGATTACTGACACTCCGTTACTGGACAAAGGCAGGATAAGGGCTTGCTTGAAAGACCCTCTGTTAAAAGAGCTAGGGAATTACACAACTCAAGCAGTAACCAGCTAAGAATAATGATGGGACTGCTAACAGGACACTGTCATTTAAAAGGACATGTATTTAAACTGGGGCTGATAGACAGTCCTGCGTGTGATAGACACAAACAGGCATCTGAAATGGCTTCACATATTCTTTGTGACTATGAGGCAGTGGCAGGCACTGGCAGTATTCAGATTCAGGCACCTGGGCCATCATTTCTTGAAACCAGGTGACTTTGCTGACATCTCCTCATCAAAGTGCAGGGCTGCTGAATGCTTAAGCGAAGGGTTGTACAAGAGATCAGAAGTGGACGTGGTGCAAGAGACACTTCAGTGCCCACCCCACTCTACTCTACTCTACTCTACTCTAGTCTACTTTACTCTACTGTACTCTACCCTACTCTACTCTACACTACCCTACTTTGCTGTGCTTTTTGAGTATTGATCTGTTTTACCTCTAATTGTAAGGATCGTGGTTTATAGAAATGGTGATTTGTCACAAATTATGTACGTGTGTAAAGAAAAACCATCATGGTACACACATCAGTTATGAATATCATGTAATAACTCTGGAAACTGGTATATGTACTGCGATGATGTTTCTTTTATATGTAGGACTTTAAGTATACTGTAATGTAAGTAATTAATTAATTTATATATTATTAATATGTACTGTTAATAATGTTTATATGTTAAGAATGTAATGTAACTTGTAAATGTAATGTCCAATGTCACATTTATGGCTGAATGGATGAATACAGTAAATAAATAAATAAATAATATGATATCATAAATTGTCAGGTATGATGTTTTAGAAGCTTAGGATGCACTATGTTAACAGTGAGTGCTTTTTGAGGTTGTAAAGAGTGGGGGAATAATGTTATGCATTATGAGCATCAGTGGGATTTGTTACCTGTATGGTTTTTATTTCATTGTTGGTGATGTCATCTTGTGGAAGGCGGTCCCTAGCTTTGCTGCAGCCAAAAAGAGCCGATAGATCCCAGGGGATGGACCATTGTGCCAAGTGCAACAAGAATAGCTCTTTCCAAGACTCTTGGAGTAGCAGCAGCTGTAATTCAATTACAAATCCTGAAAGTCTGTACTGGAACTAAACTCCATATTTGTTGCTGACAGCTGAATTGTGGCCAAATCTGCAGGTAGTGTAGGCAACTGTTTTGACCATTCTATTAATATGTTGGTTAATGCAAGTAGATTACAGTTAACAGTATTGTACCTTGGATGTGAGAAATATGAGATCTATGCAAAATCTGGATGAAAAACATATGAAGAGGGTAACAGAACTGTCAGAAATAGGTTATGATGACCAACCTCAATCTGACAGTCTCATGATATGGTTGTTTGTTGGAATATAAGCCGTAGGTTATTATTGGAGCAAATTACTGAAGAGTTTGTTAGCTACTTAGCTATCCAGTTAATTCATCAGCTAATTACTAATGCAAGAGACATGAAAGATATGAGTGTGTAAATATAATACTAGAACACCTGCTGACTTAGTTGTGCTGTTTTAGGTAAGACTGACTGACGGCAGTGTTTTGTGATTGGATTGCTGAATGATGATATACCTTTGGCAACTATCCTGCTAGGATCTGCACGTTAAGAAGACTGTACATCATTTTAAGTTTAAATGCGGTCTTCCCAGAATGTTTTGTGTGTGTCAGATATGTTTCTGCTTACCTGGTCTCTCTTGGATAGAGTCTGGAATGGTGCCAGGCACCGAACCCACCTCACTGCCATGAAAAGTAATCGTGCTGTTGTTTCCTGCAATGTATGAAACACTGAATGTAAATACACAGTAATTATTGACTGCTATAGTGTAAAGTGACGACCTACCACCCTTGTAGTGCCGAAACGTCAAGAAATCTGGGGCCTTAATCTACCCGGAACCCCTTGGGCCACCTTGGCCTGTCACAGGAGACCTTTACTTTATAGTGTAAAGTAAATTGACTGCTGTCTGTTAAGTTTTGATGATAAGTAGATGGGTATGGCATGTATGAATTATTTTTAAAGACATAATTGAGATCCTCATTTGAAGGAGGAAGCTCTAGATTGCACTATGTAGAGGCATCGTTTTGGAGGAGGCTTTGGACCTGTCGTCAGACAGAACACTGAATGAATGGAGATGCATGCATTTCCAAGGTTTTAAATAGATACAGTTTTTATGGCTCAGTCTGTGAACATGAAATGTTCATTACAAACATTTTTTGAGTTCCTAGTGGGAAATCGTGCTAGTTTCTGTTTTCTTTATGTACTGGTAAATTGCGAATAAATTGTGATCCTTAACATGTGCTCCTAATTTCTGTAATATATTTCTGAGATTTTAAAGCAACGTGAAATTATTGTAGGTGAAATTGTCTGTGTCGTAGTTTTACAACCCTAAATTTTGTGCCAAATTATTTGATGTCATATGCCAGGACACTGTGATATTTAAATATGTTGGTTGTGCTCCGTTTTCAGTCCATCATGTAATTTGCAAATCACGTTTCCCGCTCTTTGTTTCTTCGTAACTAATGCCACCATTTATTGCTGTCTACTAAAAAGTAAAAGTTCTTTGATTTTTTTGTTTTATATTTCTTTCGAAAATATAAAACACCTCGATTAGCACATTTTAAAGGCATGTTATATAAAGTTTTGAGAATTTCACTTTATTTCTCATAATGTTTTCATGAATGTTTAGGAACTTATCTGCTTCAGTTATGTGTGTAACGTAAAAGCATGTCTGCCAAATATGCATATCTTAAGCTGTGATGGATATATATATATATATATATTAATGTAAGTTTGGGTTCTGTAATAGAAGGTATTTTAATTTCACTGTTTCACCATGCATTTTAATTCACTGAATTTTATACAACAACTAATGCACTTTTATATACAATAAAACATTAGTCTAAAACGTTCATATTAAAACACTTAAAAAGGTTCCAACATGTTTTGATCTCATTCATATCATCTTCAGGGAGCTCATATATTCCTTATTAAAGTCACTGATTTTAAAATTTTTTAAAAATGTAAAAATTTAGTTGGTGATGCGGCAGCTGCCGTGCGCTCTTTCGGTCTCCCGAGCAACTGCTGTTTGTATTGGCGTTTCTGATGAGACACGTGTGCTTTGTTGGTAAAACTAAACTCTTTATTGTTTTGGTGAAAGCATTTGTGAAGTTATGTGGGTAGTGATGTTGGGTAGTCTGGTGGACATCTACCGACTCTGCACGGGAGTCTGCTGCCTCCATAATGAGGCTTATGATCGAGGCAGCAGTTTTACTCTGGAGTGCTGGTATTTATTTGCCAGACTACGTGGCATCGCATCCCAGAAGACGGCAAAGTTTACATGAGAGCTATGGCAGCCTCACATGCTGCACGGTACCTTATAGAACCAGGGACGGCCCAAGACACATTGGCTGCCCAGACAGGCTAATAATTTGGCGACCCTTTAAACCGATACTCTCTAAACCTGTTTCGGCCTAAGACAGTGCCGAAGAAAATTTTTGAGTTCTCGTGACCAAAGTGCGGATAATTTTCGGAGAAATTCTTTCGCTTGTAGAAGCCTGAATTTACTAGATCCGTATTTCCGATTATTCAAATGACGTTTTGGCGCTTCGTTGTAGGTTGGTGTTCCGGATAGCTTCCTGGCTGGTCCGCCTCTTAGTCCGGCCCTGTGTAGAACAGAAGCTACTTCGAATTAGATGTTTTTTTTTTTTGTAATTTTTAGGCGCGTTCGCAAAATTGCGAAAAGCGACTATTAGCTTCGTCATGTGTGTCAGTCCGTCCGCTTGGAATAACTCGGCTCCCACTGAACGGATTTTAATTTTATATTCGAATATTTTTCGAAAATCTGTCGAGAAAATTCAGTTTCATTAAAATCGGACAAAAGTAGCGGGTACTTTACATGAAGACAAATATGCAGTTTTGATCGTATCTCGCTCTGTTCTTCCTAGAATGTGAAATATTTCAGACAAAAGTTGTAGAGAAAATCAAATCACACATTTTATTTTTCATAACTTTTTTACGAAAATCGTGCCTTTTATGAGATAACGTGGAAAAATATTGTAGAGCCGGACGGGCCACAGACGATAGCGTGGATCATGCGCTTTGCATGCTTGATGCCTAACGCTCCAAATACACACTGAAAATATGTAATACTTATTGCTTTTACACTGCAACAATTGTTGCACGAGCGCGCCACGATGTCACGTTATGCGTAAATTGCCTGTCTTGTTTTTCTGGAACATTTCATTGGAACTAAACATTTACACTTTTCTCCGACATGTCATTTAGGTGTTTCTGTCTGTACGTTCTTGAGGACGATGTGACATACGTTCCAATTGCGACAGTGATTACTGTTATGTAACAATTCGATGAAAATGATTATTTTATGACGCAATTTTGACATGTTCTTGGACATTACGGGCTTTCTCTTGCTTGTGTCTCAAGTGGATATAAACATTTGTCCTTTTAAAATTTCTGTATTAGACGACAAATTTTATGGTTTAACTCAGGGCTGAACAACTTCAGCCCACAGGAGGGCCACACAAATTATAAGGACTCGCCCGAGGGCCGCTTTTGTTTATAGATATATATAAAAGGAAAGGGGGTATTCATGTTCATTAGAGCCATTATATTATGTTTGTTAGATTGTATTGTTGAAACTATTCATGATATGAGGGCTGCATGTTGGGCAGCCCTGCTTTAACCATTTGACGCCTTACGGCCACTATATGGATCGTACCGCACAGCTAACCTCCAGATGCTGCATTTTATATATTTATTCAACAAATATAGGTACTGAATATTTTAAACATGATGTATAATCTCCGTTTTTTTCTCTTCAAAATGCCGTTTATTTCATAATGCTACCTTTTTTGGTTACTGTATTATTCACATTTTAAATACAGGGTGTGCTA
>JGI20166J26741_11716807_pt1 | contig 10735 bp, 16 predicted proteins | sample TergutCu122P5_FD_26741 | JGI IMG/M metagenome (IMG submission 26741) | reverse complement strand
CCCCCCAACAAATAGATGGGAGTCTTCCATGATCTGTTCAGGGAGAATCATCTATCTTGTCATTTTTTGTTGTTGGGGTTCAGCACAATCTATTGCTTTACTTCAGAGCCAAGTCATGTGCCTGGATGTTCTTGCCATGCTGTTGGTGTTGTAGAGCAGGATCCTATGGCTAAGGTCAGTGTGTTGTTATAGCATGGCTGGCTTTATAGTCAAACGTGGCATTGGAGTTCATTTACACTGGTCTTGATAGAATGATGGGATTGGCCAACATACTCCTTTCCACATTTACAGGGATATTGTATGTGCCTGGCAATTTTGGCCCCAGCTCTGCTTTCATGAAATGGAGGAGGCTGGATACTTTCCTGGGTGGGAGGCCACTATTTTGATATTGTTTGTCCAGTGCAGTGAGGCATTCTCATGGCCTGACATCTGGCTGAGGTGAATGAACATCATTCTGGATTTACATGGAATTTTGTTTTGAAGGTCATCTTTAGTGTGTCAAACCTGGAGAGCCATGGTCACAGATGACTCTGGCCCTGGCCCTGTGTATTAAGGTGGACAGCACAGAATGCTTGTTGGCTGGATGGTGGTGCACATGCACATTAAAAAAAAAAGTTATCTTTCTGGTTACTTTGCAATCCAAGGAGTCATAGTTTCATGTGTAAATACTGATGTCCAAGATAAGGTGTTCATCTGTCTCATTCTCCACAGTTAACTGTACATTGTGGTGCCTGCTCTTTAAGTAGTTCAAGAAGCCCTTCATCCCTCTGTTCCTTGAGACAGCTTTACAAATATGTCATTTATGTAATGGAACCAGCAGTTTGCCTTTTATTCAGCCCGATGGAGGGATTCCTCGTTGAAGCCACCCATGAGGTGGGTGGGTGCCATGGGGGATAGTGGTGAACGCATGGTTATCCTATCCATTTGTTCATATAACTGGCTGTTGAAGCAAAATTGTGAGGAAGTCCAAGATGTTGTAGGAAAGCCTGATATTGTTGTCAGCAGATTTCAAACTCAGAAGTTGGATTGTGTCTCCAGCCCTGACTTTGGTGATGATGAAAATGATGTTGAAAGTGATGTATAGGCTTAGGATTATATTTATTGTGCATATTGCATATGTAAAATAAAACTACATATAAACTTTCAATTAGGGCCATTCCTATGAATAATGATGCTCTTCTATATTCATAGGATTGGCTCTAGATGAAAGTTAAAATGTAGTTTTATTTTACATATGCAGTGTGCAGAATCCATATACTCCTAAGCATGCTGATGAAATGTCTTCAGATGTGACTCATTGTAATGTGTTTAGACATATTCTGTGAAGTTCTTGACATGGTGTGGGGAGTGACCCAGCTACACACCTAGCTGGCCTGCTAGTGTTTTTCTGGAGATTCCATTGTGCTTGTGATGGGCCAGAGGTGGACTTGTCTATTTATTTTTTTGGGAACACCTTATAGCTAGGGTGGAACTATACCTTGTGTCCATAGCTCTTCAATGTCATCTTCTGGCAGAAAGGACTTGTAAGGGGAAGCATGTTTTTTTGCTCCACGGACTGTGTAAGTCTTTTGTTAGTATTGCATGTGTTGGCATCCTTCACAAGTGCAAAGAGATTCTGCCAGTAGTTACTGATGTTAAGGACTACCACAGCATTGCTTTTGTCAACTGATCAGATTGTGAGATGAGCACTATCCTACAGTGTGTGTAACGCATTCCTGTCTCCATATTTAGGTTGTGCATGGGGGTCCTGAATTTGGTCAGGATTGGCAGGAATGTGTTTCTTTTCAGACTTCTCAGCAGCTTCTTTGGTAGCATGTCATGATACCCTAATATGACAGCAGATGGAGGCAGCACACTCCCCAGAAATATCAGAGCAAACAGGTTACACTGTATAGTATAAAAGCCCAGAATACCACCCGCCGTGAAAACATGAAATGTATCATCATGTTCTGGGAAAAGGTGTCTCATGCCATAAATTGTTTGCGACACTTAAGAATTTACTGTCTCCCATGAAACGTATGTGCAGGCAGTGTATGTGTGTGTGTGGTTAGAGTGATACATAGTTGGTTAACTATTATGTATGTTGTGATAATAATCATATCCTTGTCTTGTAACCAGGCAAAACCAAAGCGTCAGCGTAAGACACGAGAGACAAAAGTAGTTTTGACAAAAGAGATAATTGAGGATGACTTATCATCAGGAGATGAGAACACCAGCATTACTGCAGCTTCAAGCGGCACTCTGGCTCCTCCAAAGCGACCAACCAAACCAAAACCTGAGAAGTTCAAAGTCAAGCCTGAAGGAGATGCAGAAGAACCGAAGAGTGATACTCCAGAAGACAAGGATAAGGATGAGACTCCAACCAAAGAAGAACATCGCAGAGAAAAGAAAAAGTTAAAGAAAGATAAAAAGGAATCAAGAAAGAAGAAGAAACCAACAGGACCAATGCATTTCACAGCAAACAGTGAGCCTCGAGCACTTGAAATCATTGGAGATTTGGAACCTTCTGTTTTTAATGAGGTATGTAGTGTTGCATTTTCATCCATATTATAGATTGGAACGTGGAGTTTGTTCTGTGTTGTTTAGCAGGTCACTTTCCTCTTATTATCAGAATAGTATATGCTATTGTAATTCTGTCTGCATTTTTTGCATTCCCATGCTAACTATATGACACAGACATAAAGCAAGGGCACACGTGAAATGGGAGTGAGTAAATAATATCCCTACATTATACCTGAAATCAGTGACTAGACAATTTGCAAGCCTCCTCTCAGACTAGCATAGAATCACATTGTGTGTACAGTGTCTAACAAATCTACAACTGTTGATAAGAATAATTTGTTTACTTTCATATTATCACCACTTGATATGCCAGTCGCTGACCAATTATTATCAATTAATATCAGTCAGTGTCAGTTTTTATCATCCATGGCCTCTTTCCTCATTTCTTTTCCTTATTCATAGAGCAAACAAATCTGAATCTTGTGCATTGCACTTAAGGTATTATATACATTAAAATTTTATTTATCCAGCATAAATGTGTGATAGGGTGTGCAGATAGATCAATTTTACCAATAGATAGAACAGTGACTTAACAAAAAACAACTTTAATGTGGGCTCTAATTTTAAATAAAATTTTAAAGAATGTACAAAACATGGCAAACATAAAATATACAGCACAGGGCATAAAATTTATTAAAAAGACCAACAAATTCGCTTGGTTTTAGGAATGTAATTTTATTACATAGTGACCACTGACATGTTTGAACCACTGCTGTGGCCACCTTCAGGTTGGTAAGATCAAGAATACAAATATATTTATATGTCAAGAACATTCCACAATTAAAAATTATATACTCGTAGTTTCGGTTAAAATTCCTGTTAAATGGTAAAACAATGATGAGTATAAAATATGAGAAGTTACAAACTGTTTTAAGGAGTATAGGTCTGAGGAATGATGTACATAGAAGGTACATTTGGTGGATAATGATCCAGGTTGGTGAGCGATGATACAGTCTGCACAGGGAACTACAGTAGAACTCCATTTTATCTGGATTATTTGGAACGGTGAGCCATCCGGATATGCAGAAAATCTGGATAAGTGGATTTTTCTTTGAAAATAAGCTACACGGGCAGTTTGAAGTTCAGCTGTTACTATTTACGGTATGTACGTGTGTCTGAACCTTTCAACTACGCCTTATTTGAAGTTCTAGAAGCCAGTAACACAAGTGGAGTTCTACTGTACTTGGAACTGTTACAACTTTTCCTACTTGGATACAGTGTAGACCCTGCCAGTTGCAAAAGCAAGGCGTATTTTGTTTGCAGGAGTTCTGTGCCTGTGTAGAGAAGAAATGTTTTAGAACAATTTAAATGGACATGATACTTAATTGTAATGAAAGCTGCTGTATTTTTACAGTGCAAGGAGAAGATGCGTCCAGTGAAGAAAGCTTTGAAAGCTTTGGATAATCCTGATCAGTCTCTCACCGAACAAGAACAAGTAAATCATACACGGCAATGTTTATTGCAAATTGGTGACCAGATTAACAGATGTCTGTCTGAATACAAGGATCCAGACAAAGTGAAGGAATGGAGAAGGTAATGCTGACTGATGGTTTGTTTAATGTTTCCTAATAATTTGTTTATGTGTGTACAAAGTTCTGAGGTCTGTACACTTTTTATCATGGCACTTCAGAATGAATACTGTATTCATTTTTCTGTAGGGAGGTGGTAACCATTTGATTGTCAGCAGGTTTGTGTTTGGCCAAACCTGAAATTTGAGCATATTTATATATTGAGTGTTTGAGCTAAATGAGTACCTGAAAGTTATATGACAAAATCTGAGGTCCATAGTGAACAGCTTTGGATGCAGAATGTCTTAATGAATTTCTCTGGTGTTGGTAATATTTTGATTATGGTTAGTAGTGACACTGCATTTTACTAATATGTTTGGTAACAGTGAACAAGAATAATGATCATACTGTTTCTTGGACACATGATGTAAATTTGTGTGTGAAGTATTGCTTTGTTGTTGCCATTGAACTTATACTTGTAGTCCTGTTGATGTTGGCATTCAAAGAAACTAAATTTTGCAGAATACCGGTAACAGTGTCATGTTCATCTACTTTTCTCCACCCAACAGTTGCTGTTGTTACTGCATATAAATGTACAAGAAGGGGTTGGTAGTATCATAGATGGTTCCTCTAACCTCTTCTGTCTTTGGTTATACTCTCTTAGTTTGCTGAATGAAGTGCTTATTAGATGACTGCATTATGGAAGCTTGATGGGAACTGCATCAAGGTGTTTGGACAAATTGCGTGTTATTTCTGAAACAGAAAGTAGCAGAAATGAAGGGCACTATTTCATATTCCCAGCAAAGCTACTTTCTGTAGTTGTGTGTGTCTTAGTGGACCAACAGGACCCCTTTTTCAATTTCCTAATAGCATATCCAATGCACCAAAAATATTTGATAATTGTGTGTAAATTTACATGGACTGGTGCAACAGGTGTTCTCATGACACTTGAGTCTGTAGCTTATGTATTCTCATCTTCCATAAGCTCTTGTACTCACTAATGGACTGGATGATCTGGGGTTTGAATCCTGGCACATGCAAAAAAATTTTCACTTCCCCAAAATGTCCAAACCAGCCCTTGGGTCAACCCACTTCTATTCAGTTGGTACCCAGAAATCTTCCCCTGGGGATGTAGCAGGTGGAGCATGAAGCTGACTGCTCACCTCCATCTATTGCCAAGGTTAAGAATTAGTGGAGCAGTACCTCTGCTCCCCCTGTGTGGCTTTGTGACATGCACAGGAACAACTTTGCCAGCTTTTATCTTCATCAGGCAAAAATTCCACTGTCTATGAAACTGGGATATGTTAGTGGCATTTATGAATAATAACCCTAGTTTTGAAATTTACAATTTAATTAGCAGCAGTTTGCCCAGGAAATTATTGGTGAGCAGATGTTATTGTTCATTTCAGTAATACCAGACACTTAAATAAAATTAAGAACCATCATTTCCTGCCACAGAAATCAAAGTTTAACTTCTTGTGATCAATGCTGGAAGTCAAGGATATTCATATGTACATGAGAGCTTAATTATTTTACTTGTTCTGCAGAGTTGACATAATAAAATTATTTTTTCATTCTTTATTTTTGCAGACTTTTCATTTACTTTTCTTATACTGAGTTGTTTCTATTTCAGTAATTTATGGTATTTTGTGTCTAAGTTCACCGAGTTTGACGCAAAAAAATTGTTCAAGTTATACAAGCATGCTGTAAAGAAGGATCAAGATAAGAAAGGACAGGAGAAGAAAGTAAAATTAGAAAAGGGAGATAAAGAAGAAGTGAAAACAAGTGAGTCAAAAGAGGGCAACCACAGCCGAACACTAAGCAAGCGGCACATTGATGATGAAAAGGAATCTGAAAAGGATATATATGGTACACCTGTTAAAAGGTCATATGTACAAACAGATATGAGGTTAGTTTACAATATATGTGTGTTTATGTCTAACTGAGAATAACTAATTCCATGGAGCAGAGTCCCTTTTGAGAAGCTAATGGTTGTTCAGCTGCACAACAAAGTTCGCTGCATATTATGGAATCTGCAGCATCATCACCATGTTCACCAGGGCATGCCATTGGTCCCAGTACTGCATCAGATGAATGTACTCCACACCCGGAGCTCTATTAAAGAACCATTTCAGTGTTTTTCAATCTATGCCTATGCCTTCCAAGTGACTTGTAGGTTTTCCTACCAAAATTTTTATTTCTTGTCTCTCCTGTATGTACCACACGTCTCATGCCTCTCATCTTCCTTGAATTTATCATCCTAATATTATTTGATGAGGAGTACAAATCATGCAGCTCCTCATTGTGCAGTTTTTCCTGAACATCCTGTTTCTGAACCCCCTCAGTCTTTGTTCTGCCCTTAATGTGAGAGACTGCAGTTACAAAGGTTGCTGTCTTGTGTGAATACATACTGTCACATATTGTCCTTGTCCCTACATTTTGATGACAGAAGACATGTACTTCTTCTCCGCCTAGTTACTTCTAGATCATTTCCCATATTAGCCATTAATGGAGCTGAACAGGTAATTATGAAAACAAGAGTAATTAATTCATATGCAGTATTTACAAAATTATTTAAATATTATCTTAAACCCTTGTGCCAACACTCCTTTAACCTTGAGCACATATTCCTCATTACATGGTTCAACATGTGTGCAAGGGCTCTGGTAATTTTTTCTCATATTTTCAATCTCATTTTGGCAATATTATGTGGACAATGAGCATAAACGTAGCCCCACAAAAAAAAAAAATTCCAAGCTGATAAATGAGGCTGCCTTGCTGTCCAAGAGGTGTCCCCAGAGTGGATGCGATTAGGAAATAACTAGTTTATGGCATTAATTAAATTTATGTCCATACACAAAGTTGTACCATCTTTTTGAAACTGTGTGTTCTCATTGACTTGTGGAAATTGAATTAACTCTTGTGTGAAAATAATCTGATCATGTGAACATAGCAGGCTGATGTAACCATTGTCACATTTTCCTTATAACCCTAAAGGAATATGCCAGTAACCCAGAAATACTATACCTACCACATTGTAAGCATCACACTGTGTAATAGTTTTGATCCACTTGATGGGGTTATTGTTGGCCCTAGTGTAAATCTTCTTGTTTATAAATCTAGCAAGATGAAAACTATCCTCATCACTCCTAGGAAGACTCTGAACTTCATCCACATCCACATGAAACAGGAATTTATGACAGAAATTTTTGCAGCTGATTAAATCACATTCATGTAACTCCTGCACTTGCTGAATCTTGTATCACTGAAAATTCAAGTACTTGTGTAGAATCTGTCTTAACCAACTGTTTGAGGTGTTTAATGAAACTGCATGACATTGCTCAGACCACTGTAGGATTTGTTCCAGATAGCCTTGATGGTCCAGATTTTTTGTGGTGTACAAATGATTAGTTATTTTCCCAGAAGTTTTCTAGTGTTGTGCATCTTTCCTCAGATTTTTTATCCATGTTTTGATAACATGAGCTGATGGAACAGGATTATTGCCATTTATTTGTAAATGCCAATGAAATCACCATTCAGCAGCAGCATAATTATTGTCATTCTTGTAAAATGCTTTACTAGCACAAACAAATGTGCAAGTCCACAGCACCATAGTCACTAAATGCTATGGCACTGATATCATAGTACAGATGGCACCATGTTCCCTGCCTTAGCTATTCTGGAAAAGACTAGTTCTAACAGTCACCTATTTCCTCACCTCATCCTGTACAAAACCTCCCTCCTAACCAGTTTATGGGCTTTCTTGAAGTGTGTAAGTAGTTTATGTATTGCCACATTCTATTCCAATTTTTTGTCTGGTACCTGAAGAATTAGAATATTTTGTTTTTATTACAACCAACTAATACACAAATATATATCGCAGTATTTTCTCTTTAAATAATGCTCACTCCTACATGATTTGACACCTCTGTATCATCATCTGGGAGTTTCAGAAACTTGTCCTTCGCTAAGTTACATAAGTTCTTAAATTTAAAACTCGTAAAATTCCAATTCCATAAAATTATTAGATTAAAATTATTTGGTCTTCGCTGAGTGATACAATATAGTTTATGCACATACAATCTGCAATAAATATGGAAATTAATGTATGGGTATATGGGTGCTAATCATGATCGTAGATATTGAAGTTACATAATAATGGACTTACCCCTTGTTCCTGTTGCTTGTGTGCTGGTTTGGCGTGTACTGAGTCGGGGTGGGTATCGGTCTATGTGAAGTGTTGTCTTGTTACGTTTGCCAAGGAGTATAGTGAGTTGGGTTCATTGATCTTCTGTTCGTCGATCAATAAGTTTTGTTGTTGGAGAACTTATATGTAAAATGATTCCCAACAGGGCATTTTCTTTCCTTTGTTGCATGGTTTTAGTAACTGTATGGTTTGTTCTGGATTTCCATAGTCATATCTGTCATTTAGAATGTGCAATGCAAATGCCAAGATTGGGTTTGTAGTATGTGGCCCCCTTCAGCAAGTTTTGGCGTAGGGGTGGCGGTGGAGGTAAGGGCTTAGGGGTGACATTGGAGGTAGATATCCACCGCTTCCCTGTAGACGTAGGGGTGATGTGGGAAGAAGAGGGGGCCATGTATGGGTGATGGCCCATAGATTGGTCACCCCTGTTTGTGAGTGGATATCATGAGGAGGTTTAATACAGTGAAGAAGGAAGTGAGAATTGAGGTTGAAAGTTGGGAAAAAATTTGAGGGTATGTAGCGTGAGAAGGGGAATTCGAAAATGGGGGGCGGGGGCCCCGGGAAAGGGCCCAAAAAATTTTGAAAAATATTTTTTGGAGAAAAGAGTATATGAGATGTGTTGAGAATACTGACGTGTGGTGAGTAGGTGCTGCCGTGGTGATTGGTATATTTTGTTGTGCAATGTTGGTAAAATCCATCAGCGAGTTGTAATCAGTCCGCCATCTTGAACTTGAGTGATTCTACGTAAGCTGAGAGCTGTGTGTATGTGTGTGTGTGTGTGTTAGGGATGGTGATGTCAGAGGAATGGAGGATCCTTTGTTTTCAAGGTGTCGTATTTCTATCATTCTTCCAGTGTGGTCAACATATGAGTTATTACATGTTTTCCATTGTAATCTATATATTCCACTGGAATTTATTGTGCTTAGTGGTATCCTGTCGTATAATTGGTTGTCTATAATGTTGCAGCTTTAAAATGCTATGTTCAAGTCACTACCTTTGAATAAGTTGGTAACTGTGTATGAGTGGACTGTGATAGGTAAATGTTATCCATTTTTTCTTTCATTGTGTTTGCCTGGGTGTACTGTCTGTTTTTTGTGTTTTAAGCATCAGTTTGTTCTTGAAATTATGAATGATCTGTAATGGAAAACCATTACTTCTAGCTATGGTGAGGATAATATTCCATTCTTGTTGTTTTGCTTGTTTTGTGATTGGTATCGTTAGCATTCTGTTTATTTAGAAGTAAAATGCTGCGAGTTTGTGTTCTAATGGATGGTTGGATGTGAAATGTATAATAGTGTCTGTTTATGTGGTTTTTCTATAAATTCCTAGGTGTAGGTTATTGTTGTTTCCATGAATCTAGAGGTCCAAATAGTTTGTGTTGTTTACTTCTGTTAGTTTAAATTCTAAATAATTGTGTATATTGTTCATGTAGGTGGTGATTCTTTACTAATTTTGTTTTGGTCAAATACAGTTATGTCATCTACATATCTTCTGTAGTATGTTATTTCACCATTTTCCATCCAATTTTTGACTGTTAATTCCTCAAAAAATTGGAGGTAGATTTCTGCAAGGGTGCCTGATATGTGTGAACCCATGGCCATGCCTTGTGTGGGTTTAAAATATTTGCCATTGTATGGAAAATAATTCTGATTCAAAATCACTCTGATGAGTTCCAAGGTTTGTTTTACTATTATATTTTGATTACTGTTTTTGTTTAACCAGAACTTAGTGATGTTCATTATATTTTGTGTGGGTAGTTTGACATGTATGTCTTTTATGTCTAAGAAGGTTATTTCATGTTTGTTATTAATTTGGATGTTATTTAGAACTTGTGCTGCTACTTTTGAGTTTTTGGTAGCATATGTGTATAGTAATTTTATTAATTGGTTAAGTCTCTTATTCAGATATGTGGCAAGTTTATAAGATGGTGCTTGTATATTATTTATTTCTGGCCTGATGGGTTTGTCTTCTTTGTGTGTTTTGATCAAGATGTTGAGTTTTGGTGCCATAGGTTTTATCCATGCCAGATAATTGTGTTGATTTTTGTCTATTGTGGTACGCCTGTGTATGGTTTGTTGAATGTGTTTTTGAAATGAATCTGTGGGATCTTATTCCAGCGTATTATTCAATTTTCTTGTATGAAGGTATCAATCTTCTGTTTCAATTCATGTACGTAGGTGAGTCAAATGAAAACCTTAAATTTGTAATAAAAAATTGAAATTTCATGCCAGTATCCTGTAAGTTGGTAAGCGTGCTACAAACAGCGTGCAGAATGGCCTGTAGGTGGCAGCATAGTGCAGATGCACGAACAGCGTCACAGTATCAGTATAAAGATGGCTGCACCACTTGAGACTTGCACCGGGGAAGAACAGCGTTGTGTTATTCGGTTTTTGCGTAGTGAAGGTGTGAAACCTATTGAAATTCATCGAAGAATGAAGGTTCAGTATGGTGATGCATGTTT
>JGI20166J26741_11716696_pt1 | contig 10737 bp, 9 predicted proteins | sample TergutCu122P5_FD_26741 | JGI IMG/M metagenome (IMG submission 26741) | reverse complement strand
TTGTTAGTACCCGTAGCCCAGGCCCGTAAAGTTATTAACCGTAAGCGATTTCTCGAAGAGTATGAGCGCACGGTTAATAACTTTACGGGCCGGATGGTGCTGAACAGTAACGTGTGACCAGTAACGTTCTTTGGTTACTGTTCACTGAGCGTTACTCCCCAAAAAAGGTATTTCCCGGAGAGGAATATTTTAGAGGAATATTTAACCAGCATGACGAATGCTCCGGGGAAAAGAGGCCATCAATTAAGTTCGTATAAGTACTTAAAGAGAGGCAGGGAATGGGCTTGAATGCTACTTTAGCAGCGCAAATGATTAATTTCTTAATTCTTCTCCTGTTGATCTACTCAATCGTCTACTTTTTATTGATCAGACCGAAAAGAACAGCTCAGTGGCATGCGCGGCAGGCAGACCGGGAAGAGAGAATTATAGAAAGGCTGGACAAAATAATTGCCATGCAGGAAGAACAGCGGCAAAAGGCCGAGAGCCCCGAACACGAAAGATGACGCCGCCGCCACATCCTTTATTATTTACATTAGCCGGGCAGAAATAAGGAAATTAATGGCGAATTTCATTCTTCTAACTGACTATACAGTTGGAAACGGCCATATCAATAGTCGCTAAAACTTATTGCCATTTTACGCTGCTAGAGCCCTAGATCCTTGATTACCGCTACTTCCTCGCAATTGGGGAATTTGGGACAGTTGATACATTCCTTCCAGACCTTTTGGGGCAGGTTCTCCTTGGGAATGGTGGAAAAGCCGCACTTGACGAAAAACGGCGCCCGGTAGGTGAGGGCGAACACCAAAGGGATCTCCAGATCCACGGCTTCGGCCAGGAACGCGTCTACCAGCCCGCGCCCGATACCGCGCTTCTGATAGCTGTCATCAACAGCCAGGGCGCGAATTTCCGCCAGATCCTCCCAGATTACATGGAGCGAGCCCACCCCCACAATCTGGCCATCGCTTTCCGCCACCATGAATTCCCGGATACATTCGTATAATGATGAACGCGAACGGCCCAGCATCAGGTCCTGCTCGGCGAAATGAGTGATAAACCGGTGGATGGTTTCCACATCGGTGATTTTGGCTTTGCGGATCAGCAAGGTACATCAATCCTTTACAAACTCTTGGCGGCGTATTCCACCGCGTTGCGGAACAACGGCAGGCCGTGGGGCTCCGTAAAACCGGTCCGGCGCCAGTTGGGATGGTGGTACGGTTCCATGAAACGCTCGGGATGGGGCATTAATCCCAGCACCAGTCCGGTGTTGTCGCAGACGCCGGCGATGGCCTGCAGCGAGCCGTTGGGGTTGAGCGGATAGGCCATGGTTGGTTGAACCGTGGCCGGATCGGCGTAGCGGAACACCACCTGGCTGTTGTTTTCAATGGCCGCCAGGGTTTCCTGGCTGGTGTAGAACTTTCCTTCGCCGTGGGCCACCTGGTATTGCAGTACCCTTTCTTCCAGGCCGCGGGTAAAGAGGCAGTTTGTTTTTTCTACCAGCAGGTCGACCCACCGGCATTCAAAATGTCCGCTGTCGTTATGCATCAAGGTGGCGCTGATGACGCCCAGTTCTCCCCTGGGCAGCAAACCGGTGCGCACCAGGACCTGGAATCCGTTACAGATGCCGATGACCGGCTTGCCGGCGCTGACAAAGCTGTTTAGCTGCTCCTTCAGAAAAGAAGTCAGTTCCACGGACAGAATCTTGCCCGAGTGGATATCGTCCCCGTAGGAAAAGCCGCCGGGGATGGCCAGGATTTGATAATCGGACAGCTTTTGAGCCCCTGAGCGCAGTTGGTTGACGTGGACCATCTCGCACTTGGCCCCGGCCTTCGCAAAGGCGGCATAGGTTTCCAGATCACAGTTGGTGCCGTCTGTCCGCAAAATACATACCAGCGGTTTCATGCTCCGAACACCTCCCCCATTGGTTTGCGCCAGGCCTCAAACAGTGTGGCCGTGTCTATTTGAAACAACTTAGCTCCTCCCTGCCGGATGGTAATCATCCGGCTGCTATCGGCAGTGCCCAGCACCAGGTGCGGGACGCCGGCGAACAGTTCCCCGGCTGCAGCTTCGCTGGTCACTTCCGCCAGGAAACAGCCGGTGGTTTCGTTGAACAGAAAATAGTCGGCCCGGTGCCCTTCAGGGATGGTAATTTCCGCTCCCGCCGCGCCGCCGAAGCACATTTCGGCCAGGGCGGTTAAGAGGCCTCCCTCGCTGACGTCGTGACAGGCCAGGATGGCGCCTTGTTGGCAGCCCAGATGGATGGCTTTCAGAACCGCCGGCAGTGCCTTCAGGTCCACCTGTGGCACTTGGGGCGAGCAGGCGCCGGTGAGGTCAAAGTAGGCGGAGCCTCCCATGTGGCTGATGTCCCGCTTACCCACCAGTACCAGGGTGCTGCCCGGGCCTTTGATATCCGCGGATATTGTGGCGGTGACGTCCGGTAGGCGGCCGAAACAGGATACGCAAAGGACCGGCGGTATTTTGATTACTGCACCGTCCCGGGAACGGTAAGTGCTGGAGAGACTGTCTTTGCCGGAGATAAACGGCATGCCGGTGGCCTGTACAAAGTCGCGGCAGGCGTCCACAGCCTGATCCAAATCGTAAAGTGATTCTTCGTCCGGGTAAGGCCAGATAAAATTGTCGATCAAGACCAGGTCCGCCGGATCGGCGCCGGTGGCTGCCGCGTTGGAGACAGCTTCGGTGGCTGCCCAAATACTGCCGGCGTAAGGGTCGATTTGGTTAAGAGCCGGGTTTAAGCCGTGGGCGATGACCAGGCCATATTGCTTGCCCGGCGCCGGCGCCAGCACTACGGCGTCGTTGGGGGCGCTGCCCGTCAAACCGCCGAAAGGCGGCAGCACGTTGCTGCCCTGGACCCCATGGTCGTAAACCCGGGCGATTACTTCTTTGGAACACACGTTTAAATGGCCCATAACGGCGGCGCAGGTTCGGCCCCAGTCGGCGGGCGGGCCCGGCTCAAACTCCTGTTCTTCCCTTTGTTTGCCGGTGGCAAACATGATCCGTTTGGGCAGGCCGTGGTGCAAAAATTCCATCTCTAAGGTGCAGACCGGGTCTTGTCGGTACAATACTTCCAAACGCCCGGTACCGGTAAATTCGCCCACTGCGGTGGCTTCCACATTATATGAGCGGCAAATAGCCAGCAGCCGGTCCAGGTGCTCGGGGGCCACGGCCAGGGCCATCCGCTCCTGGCTTTCGGAGAGCCATATTTCCCAGGGCGCCAGACCGGGATATTTAACCGGGGCCAAGTCCAGGTGGATTTTAACCCCGCTGTCTGCGCCCATTTCGCCGAAGGCGGAGGCGAATCCGCCGGCGCCGCAGTCTGTGACGGCCCGAATCAGTTCCTCGTCCCGGGCCTGTAAAAGGGCGTCGCTCATGCGCTTTTCCTCGATGGCATGACCGATCTGTACCGCGCTGGCGTTAACGTCCATGGTGCGGTGGGTCATTTCGCCGCTGGAGAAAGTGGCGCCATGGATCCCGTCCCGGCCGGTGCGGCCTCCAACCACGACAGCGATATCCCCTTTTTGGGGCCGGCCCTTTTGCGCGTCTTTGACCGGGATGAGGCCATAAGCGCCCACAATAATGGTGGGCTTGGCCCGGAAGTCCCGGTGAAAGTGCAGCGAGCCGTTGTTGGTGGGGATGCCCATCCGGTTGCCGTAATCGCGCACGCCGGCTACCACCCGCTGCAGCAGGTAGCGGGGATGCAGGCATCCTTCCGGTACTTCCGCCGCCGGCATGTCCGGCGGTCCGAAACAGAAGATATCGGTAGAGGCAATCACCCGGGCGCCTTTGCCGGTGCCCATAATGTCTCTGAACACTCCCCCGCTGCCGGTCATGGCGCCGCCGTAAGGTTCGATGGCCGACGGCGAGTTGTGGGTTTCCACTTTGCCGCAGATGGCCAGGCCGTCATACAGGGCCATCACCCCGGAGTTGTCCACAAAGGCTGATAAAACCAGCGGATGGGCTGCTTGAGCGGTGGCGTCCTGCAGTCGTTTCAAAAGCGGTTCTTTGGGGCGTCCGTCGACAATGAGCTGGGCGCAAAAGGTTTTGTGCCCGCAATGTTCCGACCAGGTTTGGGCCAGGGTTTCCACTTCGCAATCGGTGGGATCCCGATCCAGGGCGGTGAAATATTCTTTAATGGTCCGCATTTCCGTCAGATTTAAAAAAAGGCTGTCTTTGCTGATGGCCATCAGGACGTCGTCGTCCATGGCCCGGATGGGGATGATCCTGGTGGCGGCGGGGCTGCCGCTGATGAGTAAGGTGGCTGGTTTTTCCGTGACCACCCGCTCCACCGTTTCGTTGACCAGCAGCCGGCTGATAATAACGGCCATTTCCGCATCGGTCACGGCGCCAAAAAATCCGTACTCGGTGCTGGAATCGGCGGCTAACAAATTGCTGATGCCCAAATCGGCGGCGGCCTTCATGATAGAGCTTGCTTCAGGATTCATGACGCCGGGCTTGTAGGCTACTTCCACCAATTTGGCGGCATTTTCAATAATCGGCTGGTTTACCGTATACCGTTGGAAAATGGATTCAGCCAGTAAGTTTTGCGCCAGCAATGCGGCGTCGGCGGCGGTGATGCCCTCAAAGCGGTACACCCTGGCGGTGGCGATCCGGCTGACGCTGGGGATGGCCAGAAAAGTTTTAATAGTGTGCAATAATCCGTCTCCCCCGGGATCATTCACCTGGGGCAGGTTGGTCACCCGTACTTCCTGAATGGTCACTGTTTCCACACCTCCGGTATCATACGGTAGTTAGAGTGCGGCAATTTAGATAACAATATGCAGACTAGTTTTATTCTTGCTGTTCCTGTAAAATCCTGCTTATGGCCGATAAAATGTGTAAAATAACCACCGGATCTTGCGGATTTCCCTTGCCCTCGTTAAAATAGGTTTTGAGGATCAACAAACACAGAAGAGTATCGGCAAAAAAGTTACTGTTCAACACCATCCGGCACAAAACTATTACCGTGCGCTCATGCTCTTCGAGAAATCGCTTACGGTTAATAGCTTTATGTGCCTGGGTATTGTGTATCAACACTGAACAGTAACGCGGGAGGTGCGCGTGATTAAAGAGGTGCAGATATTTACTGACGGAGCTTGCAGCGGCAATCCCGGCCCGGGCGGTTACGGGACGATTCTGAAATTTGGCCCCCATGAGAGGGAGATTTCCGGCGCTTATGACAACACCACTAATAACCGGATGGAATTGATGGCGGTGATTAAAGGGCTGGAGTGTCTTACGGAACCGTGCCGGGTGACTTTGTCTTCGGACAGCCGGTACTTGGTGGACGCGATGACCAAAGGCTGGGTGGTTAAATGGCGGTCCCGCAATTGGATGCGCACCGGCAGCGAACGGGCCAAAAACGTGGACCTATGGGAGAAAATACTGGCCTTGGCCGGCAGACACCAAGTGAAGTGGGTTTGGGTAAAGGGACACGCCGACAACCGGTATAACAACCGTTGCGATCAATTGGCGGTGGAGGCAATAAAAAAAGGCGCCCGGGAACCAGATCGTCCTGATTAGACCCGGATTGCCCAAAAGAACCAGATAATCATCACTATTTCGATGGCTATTTTAAACACACTGCCGCCAATCAGCCCCACCAGCGTACCGAAACCTGACCGGATGGCAATGTCCAGCTGTTTTTGCGGGCCTAACATTTCACCGACTATCGCCCCGATGAACGGGCCAAAAATAATGCCCGCCGGACCCATGACAAAGATGCCCAAAATGCCGCCGATGAGGCTGCCATAGACGGCGTTTTTGGAGCCGCCGTATCTTTTTACCCCTACCACGCCGGCCAGATAATCCACAGCGTGAACCAGCACTACCGCGAGGCCCTGGCCGATAAAAAAGACGAGCCCCAGGGTTTCGAACCCGGTCATGACGCCGTAAATCAGCATGCCCACCCACACCAGTACCGCTCCGGGGAGGACCGGCAGCAGGGCGCCGGCAAGACCGGCGATAAAAAACAGGATGGCTATTAGCAACGCTAATATTTCCATCTACCCATCACCACAACTTAGCACAACAGATTCTTATCATTTAATTATATAGCAATTTTAGTGAAAAAAATACCAGGAAAAAATATGGTTTGTATTGGGATAATATTCCTCGTTTATTAAGAGGCTTATTCCCCGGATCAGCGAACCGGTTCGCTCAGAAATGCGCTGATCCGGGGAATTTCACCTGGAACCGTTTAAATGTTTCCACTAAAATGTTTACAGCCACATTGTTTACTTAGCGCTCCTGAACTGATGCTTCTAAATCTGATGCTTCTAAATTTGAACAGCAATTTCCGGATCGTAATTAAATGTTGCCTGCTAATACAGTGACAAAGGGTTTAAACTTCCGGGTCGTAATAATCCATGCTTTTTTTATTTTGCGCTGTCGTTGTCTCTTTATCTACTGCTGTTTTGTTTTTCTGCGCCTGATCTTTTGGCGAGTTTAATGAGTTAGCTCCGGTTTTAGGGTCGTTGGCAAAGAGTGAGTTTGGATTGTCTGATCTGAGCTTGGCCACATTATCACCTCCTGGGCTTATTGTGTCTTGTTCGGCGCCGGATTATGCGTGATTTTTAGTTGGCACTGTATGCCCCGTTCTTAGCAACTCCGCTCAACAGGGGCGGCGAATCGAAACCGCGGCTGAAGAGCAGTACTTTAAAAATATCTCCCATACCGCCGGGCAGGACCAGTTGTTTAATGGCCATGGTTTTTTTTGCTATTTCGGGGTTGTAGGTATAATCATTATGGGCGCTGACGGTATCAAAAATACCCAGATTAATTAGGAATTGCGGCTGTGTAATGAGGCCCAGCGGTTTTAAGCCAACTCTTTGGCCTTGTTTGATTAGCGCGGTGAAATTAACATGGGCGGTGATATCCTGGCCGCCGGCATTGAGCAGCGGATCGGCAATTAATTTATGTTGATGAAAAGAACGTATCGTGCCGTTTAGCCGGTGAGGTGAGTACAGGTCCGCTGCTGCGGCGCCGTAATCAATGAGCAGTACAAAACCAAGGTTCAGGCAGCGGGATACCTCGTTCAGCCAGTGGTTGGCGTACAAATTAACTTCCGCTCGGCGCCCTTCAGCCGGTTTAATGCCCTGCATCTCGAAGTAGGCGGCAATTGCCGGTGTAGACGGCTTGGCGGCTTGCAATATAAAACGGTCCTGTTGATCCAGGGCGACAAACAGTTCCTCCAGGCGGCCGTTATTTTGCTGTACCAGGTGGACCGGGAAAGCGTCTACTAATTCATTGGCCAGCACGCAGCCGTTAAAACCGTTCGGATTTAACGCCGCCAGGCTGTCCGGCCAGTTAAAGCGCGCCGCGGCCTGGTGAGCGGCCAATGTTTGCTGTTGCTGTGCTTTAAGCCCCGGACTTATTTCGATTAGGTGATATTCTGTAACCAGGTAAAAATCAGGGTAGTCCTGAATGATCGCCTCCATAATGTCGCCGGCCAGTTTTCCTGTGCCCGGTCCACATTCGACAATGGACCAAACCTGAGGCCGGCCGGCCAGACGCCACATCTCCTCTATTTGACGCGCCAGCATGGCGCCGAACAGCGGGCTGACTGAGGGAGCGGTATAAAAATCACCGGCGCGCCCGATTTTTGCTTGTGGAGTAGAATAGTAGCCATACTGGGGATGGTAAAGGGCCAGTTCCATAAACCGGGCGAAAGTCATTGCCCCGGCGCGGCGGATTTCATCGGCTATAATCTTTTCTAATGGGAACATTGCAGCACCTCTGATATATTATGCCATCCATACCATTTCCGGCTCGTCCACCGTCCACGTTCCATCCTTAAAACGAACCGTGAACTCCGCGCCGACCGCCCCAAGCGGCGTGCGGTATTTATCCGCTTTGACTGTGAGTACGCCATCCCGATATGATGATTCATAAAACCGAATCAATACGCCGTTTGTGAACCCCGCTTTATCAATCGGCTCAGCAACAATCAAACCCATTTTAACAAGCTCATCGTATGTCGCAAAATATGGTTTCAAGTTGGCCTCACCGTTTACCCACATCAACAAACGGTTTTCCAGCAGTCCGCGTTCGTTCTCTGGTACGCTGTTTATATCAAGACCGATGAGAGTGATGTTGCTGTTCAGCCCGGCGTCCATTTCATAGAGCTTCAACGCAACTTGATAATACGCCTGATACAGCGTGTTTTCAGCGGTTGCCGGCGGCAGACTCGAATAATACGCAAGCGCCTTTTGCAGACAATTTCTTTTTTGATCCTCGTTATAAAGCTGGATGTCAACTTTATCCCACACATCCCGCGGGAACTTCTTATGGATAGACGTCTGATAGTAACTCCCGTCTTTGGCTTCCCAATACTCCACAAGCCCGAAGGCTGGCTTTTGAAATGTGATCGCCACAGGGATATGGATGCCCGCAATCTCATGAAGTTCGCCGTCATTTGAATATTCCGCGTAATACGCCAAGATATACGCCGTAACAAGGTTGTTCTTCTCCACGGTTTTCAGCGTTACATGGGAGGCAGTCGAGAAACTGACGCCCACTCCGAACTTGCCGCTGTTGTGAGACACGATTGCTATATCAATAGCGTCATCAAGGTTCTCAACAGGTTGGGGCAAAGCGGTGGCAGTTGGGTCTGGTATCGGCAACGGGCGCACGAGTTCACGGGTTCCGTCCGCGAGGTATTTGTCCACATTGTAATAACGGATGTCAATACTCTTTTCCACATCAAGCGCGCCGCCAGCCCGTCCGAGATAGGCATACATCACAGGGGTGTTCACATCCGTTGAACCCGAACCAACCATTAGGTGGTATTCACCGCCCTCTATGTCATAGTTCATGATATAAAGCCCGCTTCCAACGTCTTTGCCAATAAAATCGCGTAAATCGCCGTATGTCAGGTCTGGGCCAATCTTTTGCGCTATTGCCCGGACATCAGCCAGCGTCATATTGCGGGTCGCGCCGGCCCATTCACCGTTTATCATCGGTTTGGGTGAATATAGCTTTTTAACAGAACCATTCCAGTCATTGTGGAAGCTGTCCAAACTAAGGGCATAATTCTCAAGAAGATACGTGGCAATATCGTCTTTGCTGAAAGCTATGTTTGATTTATAGGCAGTTTCGTCAAGCTCACCGCCGCTTGGGCTATTGCGGAAAGCAAAGTTCACTTTGCCGAGATTGTCAATCAACGCGAACAGCAGCGCGGCGTTCCTGGGCGCGTCCGTGATGTTCCTTACGTCAGTTTCCGCGCTCATTCCCGCGCCGCTTGGTTCGTAATAAGCGGTCAGCGAATACGGCTCGCTGTTTGTGCCGAGCGATAAAAACCGCTGTGTATGCGTATCATCCAAAGGCGGCAGCGCGGCCAAAATCTTGCCGACCGCGATATGATTACCGACAAAAGGTGTGCGAAGCGCGGCAAGCTCAGCCAAACTCCGGCTGTCGAAATCAGTTATATAAGTGTTGCCTTTCTTGTCATCCTTTACAATAAACAGATTGTTCGTATTTTCGCTTTTAGCCGTTGTCCGGTTCATAGCGAATCCTACGCTCAACACTGCCAAAAGCACGACCGCCGCGACAATAACCACTCGCGAAGGCTTTTTGAAATTCAACACGTTTTTGATCCTTTCTTTCACGCCTCCCTCGCCAAAGGCAAGGGGACTGCCACTAATGAAACGCCGCTCCGTCGCCAGCGACAATAGCGATAAAGAGTAATTTATCTTTGTTTCGCCGCCCATTTCTTTCAACACGCGCTCGTCGCAGGACATCTCCATATCCGCGCCCATCAGCAGGAAGGCCGCCCACGCCAACGGATTAAACCAGTGCAGGCAGAGGATGAAATACGCCGCGAACTTGATAATATGGTCACGCCGCTTGATATGCGTCTGCTCATGTAAAATGACATATCCGCGTTCCTGCCCGGACAGCCCGGCCGGCAGATAAATCCTCGGCTTGAAAACGCCAAGCACAAACGGAGACCTAATATTTACCGCTTCATAAGTATTCGCACCCACATGAACCGCTTTGCTCATCTTCCGTTTAAGGATAATGAAAGATACCACGCCGTAAATGAGCAATGCGGCAACGCCGATCATCCAAACCCACGCGCCTGCTATAGTCCACACTTGCAGCGGATTCATGCTGTCTATGGGCGTCGCAGCAGGGAGAATACCGCTGACGGCGTTATTCACAAAAGGTATGCCGCTGTCAATGCGCGGTATCGGCTGCATAGCTATATCAAGAGGTATCGGCTGCGCCTTAAACGGTATCAGGCTAAATACGCTTTCGATTGAGAAAGGGAAAATAAGCCGGAATCCGGCCACAGCCCAAAGGCAGTAGGAGATGATTTTCGGGGCTTTTTTGAGCGGGAGACGGGCAAGGCAGATAGCGGCGATGACGAACGCGCCAGTCAGGCTCATGTTTAAGATTGTAATGAACAGTTTATCCATTTGCGCCGCCACCATCCTGTTCTTCAATCAGACGTTTTAGCTCCGCCGCTTGTTCCGGCGTCAGCTTTCCGCCGCCGATAAAAGAAGCGATAAACTTCGGAAGCGACCCGCCAAAGGTGTCTTCCACAAAACGGCGGCTTTGACGGGCAGTCTGCTCGTCTCGGGTAAGCACAATCGTTACATGCGCGTTTTCGTTTTTGAATACGCCTTTATCGCATAGCTTCTTCAACACCGTGTAAGTCGTCGATTTCTTCCAATCCATCTCACGTTCCGCGAGCGCGACCAAATCGGGCGATGTCAGCGG
>JGI20166J26741_11716473_pt1 | contig 10739 bp, 5 predicted proteins | sample TergutCu122P5_FD_26741 | JGI IMG/M metagenome (IMG submission 26741) | reverse complement strand
TGAGCAAGCAATAAGATCTGCAATAAAAAACCTCTGTTGCATCTAGTTGGCATTTTATTTCCACATATTAACGACAATGCACAGTCAAAATCACATCAAATTTGTTTCACCATCAGTTTGGAAAGCAGGAATGGGATGATGGACAGAGTGATTAGATTATCAGGGATTTACATTTCATTATTAGGACATTAATATTTAAGAAGTAAAGAGCAGTCAGTGAATGTTTTGGGGGCAGAATATACCTGTGATTACCTGAAGAGTGGGGACACATTGGCTGTACTGTTGTTACTCCAATAAGAGTTATTTTAAGTAAGTGTTTTTCAATATATCCATTTATTTATTTATTTAATTACATAGCTGAAGAATGTCTGTCTTATATTCAGGAAAACTCACTGTGTTCTCTACTGTTTACGAAGTAAATTGTCTATGTCTGTCAGCCAAGCCATGAGTCTATCCAAGTAGCCTCCATCCTGTTGAAAACTCATTAGCATCATGGTCATGTACTTTTTCACTTGTTCATTGTCAAGAAGAATTTGTAATCTTGTATCCTTTATTGACAACCTGCAAAACAAAGCACCAACTTTAAGGACAGAACATTTTATAGCATCCATACAGTCACATTACTGTACACTGCATTTATCTGAAACACTGTATTTGGGGTTACGGGCTTGTCTGAACCCTTACGTAGTACACAGTTCGTGTTACAAAAATGTATGGCTTTTTATGGGTATTCAGTAAGCAACATCAGAGGATGTAGTGGATTTGACTTGTACAATGTTGAGTTTGTACAGGTACCTGTAATATGGGGGTTTACAAATTTTCCAGAAATCTCAGGAGCCACATCAAAATTTTAGGCACTAGAAGGGTGACATGAAGGAAGTCTTACACTGAGGACCCACTAATATTAGGTACCACGGTGCAAAATTTAGCTGTCCAGGTGACCTGGTGCCTGGGATTTGTGCAGCCCTGCTGTATTATTATATTCATATATGCAGTAAACAAACATAACAACAATAGGATGTGGAAATCTGTAAAGAACCAGGACCTACATCAGTCATATCAGTGCATAGTAGCTAGTGAAAATCTGCAAGCAAGGTAAATAACTGCCTAGATGAGAAACAGTTTCATTTTTTTTCTGTCAGCTTAGCATGTTAGTAATGTACATTTAGATCTGGTAGTATCCACCTATTGTCCCCACCTCACACCATTACACCATTCTGCTGCATACATCCATTCCTCTGATGCTAGCCTTGCAGATTCATCATGGCTACTACCTGCCCTCTGACATTACTTACTGAATGCCCCAATTACTTCATCTTATATTTTCCTTTAAAAAATTCAGTACTGGAAGCAGATAATGCAAGCAACTTGTGTCTAGAATGACCAAGAAACATTGAACTTACATTTTAATAATGATGAGGCCAAGCAAACTCCATTCAGGTGGTTTGAAAGTAATGTTATTGGCTCCAAGAGTGAAGGTGGTAACAAGGCTTCGAACATCTCCACTGACATCACGTGATGATAAACCAAACGTTCTTAGCAAATCAGGTAAACTGGAACAGAATACGTACACAATATTATCCAACAACTACACCACCAACTAAGCTGGTGACATTTTTTACACATGGTACTAACCAAGGTCTTCGAAAAGAGATGGACACACCATATTCATTAAAATAAATATATGTTACATACATCCCTGGAATGTCAGTTCTTTGGATTCATAAATTACTGTCAATATTTTTTACGATCCTTTACTCTTACAACTCTGAAGAGAAGATTACTGCTTACAATGCCCTGTATTAAATGAGAATGAGTAGAAGTCAGTTTTCATATACAGCAGTGGCTATAATAATTCAGCTTGTTGATATTCATATTCTGCCAAAACTGTCCAAATATTTTATTCTGAATAATGAAAACAGAAATATGTTAACCTGTTACACTGTCAACCTTAAGACAAGTATTTATACATAATGTGAACACTGGAAAAGAAATACTACATACTGTGACACTTTGACCCTTGCCAGAATTATACTAGTCATGTCATTCAATTATGAAGTATTTTCACACAATTTTTCCTCCCCTGACTGTGTGGAAGTAAGGAACTCTTTCACTGTGTAATTCCACAATTCTCCGAGTCCATATTAAATCATTTCTCTAGAAGTTTTTGTACAGTTATGGAAAAGTTTTTTCTGGGTATTTTCTAAGAATGAAATAGAAAAATTCTTACATTCGATTAAGGCGATCCAACACAATTCTTCTACGGAGAGCATTCTGGGCATGAATGTCAACCAGTGGCAGTACAGGTGTAACACTGTTGTCTGTTTCAGAAATGTTTATACTACCTGCAACTTCATACGCTGTCTTCCCCTGATAATATGCTCTTACTTTGGAATCCGCTTTCTTAGCTTCTTCCCTCAATGTTGCGTGATCAGGAAGAGGCTTGGTTACCTGCTGATAGTCATAATCATTGTCTTCAATCTCCATTATATTCAAGCGACGGCAGATAGCCAGGTATTGCTCTTCAATTCGGGGATCCCACGAAGCTTTAGGTACAGCCTTATAATATTCCTTTATGCATTCTCCTTTTTCTTCTACAATTTCTTTAATTTTTTCTTCTCCAAAAAGAAAACACATGGATTCAATCGTAAACCATTCATGTAAACATTTTTCAATATGAATTACAGCATTTGTCATAGGAGGAATGTCAAGTGATTTTTCCTTTGATTCCTTGTTTTTCTTGGGTTTTAATTCCCGTGTTTTACTGTGCACTGGCTTTGTGGGGTTACTTACAGTGTTATGAATTACACTGCTCTCATGTGGAACATCTCTGAAATTATTTGAGATTTCAGAACTTCTGTATCTGGCTTTATCAGAACTTTCTGTTTTCTTACCTTCCTCAACTTCCAAAACATTTTTTGTGCCAACTGTGTTGTCTTGCTGTGTTTCATGTGTTCTATCTGTATAAGCATTTTCTGAAGTTTCATTTTGGAACTGCAATGTACCTGCACTGTTTATTTCCACACAATCATTCTTAACTGCATTAAATTCATCCTTTACTTCTGATTTGTTCTCATTCCTCTCTTCCTTATATGAATCATTTTCTTTTGCTGATTTTCCTTTTTTAACCTCTTTTTCAGTATTTGATACCAGCTCTGAAAGAGCATCTATTGTAAACTCTGATACTGAAGTGAATTTGTTAGATGTTTCTTGTTTATGTAACTGTTTGAACTCCTCCTTCAGCGAGCTGCTTTGACCAATGTCTACCTCTTCCCCAATACCACCACTGGGAAAATAAAGAAAAAGCAGTGAATATTAGTGCTACACGCTGTTGATGTATTGTTTTTTGGTTATTATTAATGACTAAACCATGGTCTCATCACACTGCTACTCTGGACAGGGAAGCATTATTTTTAAATGTGTTGACATCCCTTTACAGGACCTGTTTTAAGTCACTCCATTCATCTGTTTGTACATATGAAAAACTTCGCTGAACATACTGTCATAAAATTAGTAAAATCTGTCACTCCCTTCCAATATTGGTGAATATCTAACAATAATAAGGGAGATTTAGATGAAGATCTACATGCATTTCTGTGTGCACCTTAAGCTTAACTTACATTTCAGAGTAAAAAAGTTTGGGATGAACATTATAGGGAAAAATAAAACACAATTTATGCTCAATACACATTACCTGTAACTTTCCTGTTTTCATCGATGAATCAAGGGAGGGCATATCAAAACATACCAACAATGTGCATTATTTATAGAATGACAGTGACAGGTTCAGGCTGGGCTTTGATTCCCAGCAGGGACAAAGATTTTTCTATAACAACTGCACTGGTTGTGGCTGCTAAGATTATTTCAGGCAATATCTCCACTTCCCCATACACCTGCATGATGTGGTGCTTAAGCATGTGCATACCTTCATAAACACATCACTTATTTTTGGTAAAGGTAAAATGGTAAAGTTGTTTCAGCACAGACTGTTAAGTCATGGAGGGAGAGAAGAGGTATAACTTCCCATCATTTGTAACCATGGCACATGATGGAGGTGAATGGTCAACTACAGGTCTTAGCTGCATTATCCCTGAGGAAAGAGCTCCTGGTATCCATTGAATAGGTGGCTGAATAGATCCCAGAGCTGGTCTGGTTGTTTGGGAGAAGGGAAAAAATCTCTTTTTTCTGCCAGGAATCAAACCCCCAACTCTCCAACCCACAGCCTAGTCTCTATACTGATTAATGTATCCTGGTTCCCAAGGCAACATACTTCATTCAGTAATAAATTACGCCATCAAGGTTGTATGGGAAATTATTACGAACATTTCAGATACTGTACTGCATGTTAGCGATAAGATCATCCTTTGAAATGATGGTTCTACCTTGTTAATTCAGCTGGAAGAAGATGAAATTTAGGTATCTGTTCCTTGTCTCGTATCCAGAGAGGACTTGAGAGTAACTGAGCTTTCACGTATGACGATGCTTTGTAGCAGTGATTACTACAGAAGTTCTGTAAATAGGAAAGATAGTAGCAGTACTTCCCCATTCTCATGATGTGTTTCTGTTAATTACCAACAACAATAATAATTACGAAATTGTAATTTTTACTCAACACTTTAATTTCCAACTGATGCACACAACGTTAAAAAACGTAGTTATTAAAACATTTTAAAATAAGTAAAACTGCTCCAACATGTTTTGGTTTCTTTGTAAACCGAAACATGTTGGAGCAGTTTTACTTACTTTAAAATGTTTTAATAACTCTACATTTTTCAACGTTGTGTGCGTCAGTTGGAAATTAAAGTGCTGAATATTACTGATGCATGGTGTAACCACGAAGTGTAATTTTTACTACTGTGATCACCATCTGTGCTCTATTTTAAGCAACAAAAAATTGCTTTTAAAAGAAATAAACTTTATACATTACAAGGAAGCAACCATGCAGCAGGTGACATTCTAACTCTATTTATTCCCTGTCTTAGTGACTGATATCAAATGATAAAATAAGGTTCTCACAGTAACACATGGTACAGCATGTGTATGGACATGTTTACAAGTAAAGGGTTTGTACACAGTTTGGACCAACTTCACACATGTGCAATGCAAAACCACTGTTTCCCCATAATTTTGAACTATCTTGAAGGTCTTAACTATTTCTTTAAGCTTTGTAGAAAATGTACAGGATGTAAAACCACATATACTTACAAGGAAACATCCAACAAAGTGCAGCTAACTCAATACTAAACATTACCTTTCTTTCTGTAATATCATATACTTTGTTCATTTTGGTAGATATATGATACTGCTGACTAGGAATAATTTTCAGCTTCTTTTGACACAGTGGATACCCACAGTTGAGAGATATTACTCTTTCTTCTATAATATCTTGGAAATGACTCTCACTGATGTACTTCAGCTGTACAAAACAGACACATGTAGTCAAAAGACAGTTATGTTAAGCATATGGACACCCATCACTTATCTGGACAAGTAACAACACTGATGTGATAAAGTTAGAGCCTTGATAACTATATTCAGGTACACTGCAGCAGAAAAATACTGACTCCTATTAATAAACCAAAGTAGTTATACATTTCACCGCACAATATTCTGCTTCATACAAGTAACAGTAACTTTTATTACTCTATGAAGCAGAATTGAGTAATTCTGATGTAGAGAATACCAATATATTTTCACACTATTCTTGATAATAACTACAAGACCAGAGATTTTTGTGTGAGGTTATGAGGGATAAGTGATTCATGTCGATTTGAGGTTCATCAATGGTGAAGATTTACACTGTGATCTTCTGGGCTAGCAGGAAACAGGAAATTTTCATATGATGTTGCAAGTCATAATTACATATGAGCCTTTACAGTGGTGAAGAGTCATACTGCAGTTTTCCAGCTTATGCTAGCATGATTATATTTAGGTATGATTACACACAATCTCTTATAGTCATTCTGATGTAGGAAATGATTGCTAAATGACTATCTCATTAAGTACATTTTGTGATTCAATATGGAGATAAATTTTACATGTCATGAGGATTGTTGGTTTAATAATAAAACCACAGCTTCAAGTTTTATGAAATGCATGCTGGAAGGGGGTATTCCCAATAGTGCCACACATTACAGGCTACTGTACTCACACAATCCAGAAACTCATCTTCACTGACGGTATTTTCCAGCAGGCATTCCACAACATGTAATGCTTTTGCATTACATTCCCTCTTCTTCCTCAGTGTCGCTTCTAAAGCTTCTTTGCTGCAATATAAATTACAACTTTAAGAACACAGGCACAACATACGCAAATGTCTATACACAGTACAGCTAAAACTTCAGCCAGTTGCTTCTTAAATGCATCACGTTCCACCTCAAAAAAGAACTGTGCAGTCATTTCAATCGCATCTTCATGTGTACTGGCTTAGAATATTAGTGCCAATTTAAATTCTGTGATTTGTAGTGAGATACATGTGAAGGTCTGTATTATGTCGCAGTACCATTATGGGAAACTCAAGCTCGGGCACATTACCTCATTTCACTGACGCGTCTTGGCAATTTCGAAGTCCCCCTACTCTTTCGGGGCTTCTGGACTTCCATTTTCCTATTTCCTACTGAGACTTGTGATATGTTTTTTCACTCTTTTAGGTTAGAATAACGCAAATATCATGAACACGAACAAGTAACGCAACTAATCATTTCGTGCTGCCCAGTTTTCATTGGATTTCGTTACTGTGAGAGGTTCAAATGTAATGAGAATGCGATGTATACAAATCAACGCATACAACTCTGCCATTATTCTCTAACACAGACTTCTCTAATACAGCCTAGCCAATATCTTCTACCGTCTAAATATTCCACCATCGTTATCGCAATCGAATGCCGAGCGAAACCAATCATAGAAGCCAACTGTACAGAAAGAAAATCCCAGCTATAATGATCGTGGCTATTCTGCCATTGCGTTTGTAATTACTTATATTTCCACTCTGAGGTGAGACATCTCCGTTGTGTGTTGTAAACATAAATACAATGTAAATAATAGTCAAAACACGACTAAGTGTTATTCCTACTGCAGGTGTACAAATATAGGAATTATAACAGCTACATGTTTCGGCCTTTCTAGTGGCCATCATCAGCCTGCATAATTCTAGTCTCTAGAGCTTATGTACATTATGCCAACTAGACTATGTATGACGATGAGATCTCAATCATCCTAGTACAGAGTATGTTATATTCGTTTTCTATACAGTGGATTGAACTACGTTGAGAAATATTCCGGGTCAGTCTCGTGACGGTAAAGGAGAACCAGATCCTAGGTGCGGAACAGGATGAGACAGTGTATCGTGGGTGTCTTTCTCAATGGAGGGTGAAGCTAGTCTGTATCTCTTCCCTTTGGTGTGACTCTGCGTAGGGGCTGTTTTACGCTGTGAAGTTTGATGCCCGGCGGGGGGGGGTTATGTTTTGGTCCCTTGTAATGTTGTTCCACTATGTGGGGGCATATTATCCTTATCCTTATCCTAGTGTCCTGCATTCCGCGCCGTGGTATATGTGCGGAGACGCCGTGCTCACTGTGGTTGCTAATACGTTGACCCACCCCGTCTTGTTGCAGAAATTTAGTCCTAGGTGTTTCTTGCAATAGAAGGCACTACATGTGACCGCCTACGAAGTCCGTTAATTATGTGTAGCGAAGCGCCGTTGTGAAGTCTATACCTGGTTAACTATCTCACTCTAGGCACTGCGTGACAGGTGTTATGACAAGAAAAAACTTTCACCAACTATATCTTGTCGTGTAACGGTGTGGATACGCTCTTTTGGAGCTGTTTCTTTACTAAAACGGACTTAGTTGTGTTTTGACTATTATTTACATTGTATTTATATTTCCAATTTTCCTACTGGGCTCGTGTGTGGTCTTAGTTCCTAATTTCCCACGTAGCATTTCTATACCTAAGCTCTTAGCCCACCCCGACGTTTATGTGCAGTATGATAGAAAATGAATAAAGGAAATGAATATATAATTAAACCCATTTGTAGCGGTATGATGGAAACATATACGTGTACTTCATGACAGATCACGAGGAATGGCCACAGAAGATCACAATCCGTCGTCATTGTCTTGTCCTATGTTCACAAAATGTGATCTTCCAATTATTTCTGCATATCTTCCCAAAAATGGAAATATTTAAATATACAGAACTACATTTCAATTGTACTGCCACCATAAGGCAGGACACATCATTTGAGATATTTCAGAAAAATACTTCCACCAACGAGGGAGAAAATTAACACGAGGCTGAGTGTACGAGTACGGCGAAAATTTTCATGTCTTTCACTCTTCACCAAATATCAGTGCAATTATGAAATCGAGAGTTGTGTTATTGACGGTGTATGTAGCAACACAAAGTGTATAAGAAGTCCCTACAAAGTTCTTCTCCAAACCCTCATGGCAAAATACGACAGGCGAGACCTAGGCTTAGCCGGAGAAGAATATGGTGGAGGGAGTCCAGAGATCCAGGTGTGGAAGGATAAAAAAGCATAGAGAAAGCAGTCGTTTCGAGATACCTGCGCCTCCAGTTTAAATGTGAATAGAACCACCCGGAACATCTGTGCTGACCCTACTCCGTGCTAATGGGTTATGGAGCGCTGGTTTTAATCTGTGGTGGAGCGGCAAATCATGGCCGTTTGTGTGGTTGGCTTGGTGCCAAAGTTGGTGGTGTTCAAATAAGGAAGGCGTGTACGTCCACGGTGTCTAGTGCGGCTAATTCATGACGTCCTTGATTTTTAAGGTTTTAAATTCTGTGGAATGAAGGTTTGCTGAAGTGGGTAACCATGAGTACTATAAAAATGCCGGGAACAGGCCTGGAAGATGTAGGTGTTCCTGGGCAGAGCTTCCTTAGAGATGCCCTTACAAGTTGTACAGATCCTCTAAAAGCGATTGAAGAGTTTCAGGTAATTATTATGTAAATGTTGCATGTACTCTTACGTGTATGCCGCTTATAACGAATACTTAATATGCCGTATGCTGGTCAACACTTAAACCAATCAGTCATAACCTCACTTGCATGTTTAACTCCTTGGAACAGAGATCATAATAAATTATTTAACTCTGGATATAATTCATATTTTGTTACAGCTGGAGAATGGTGTTTTATTACCATCCCTTCGACCAATGTTACCACTGCTAGATCTCCATGGTGTGCGAAGGCTAGATTTTCACACGTCAGTCCTAGAGGTTTGTGCAGGCGTGTTAAGGATCAGCACAGTCCTTAGTTTAATAATATACATTGAAAAGGTTGTAATCAGCTGTTTGGGTAGCCCAGTGATAGTGTAAATGTTTTCTATTTCCATGTTACTGCATAAGCTTCTTCTTTTCTTTTAAATTTCTCCCATTCTTTAATGGTTTGTCAAAACTAAAAGATGGTTTACTACGTGTCATTTAGATACCCCTTTGAATTGTATTAAGAAACTTTTTTCTTGACAAGCATCTGTATGTATGTACAAAAGCCTGAGGATTACCATTTTATTCGGTTGTGCTATGGGTCAGGCAGTTAATTAGTAGCTTCTCACCATGGAGACCTGGGTTCAATCCCAGGCCATTCCTTGTGGCATGTGTAATGGACAAATTGGCACTGTGTCAGGTTTTTCTCTAAGTGTTATTTGTCTTCAGCCATTATCATTCCACCAGTGTTGCATATTCACACTTCTAACACTGATGCTGTATAGTCTTAGCAGGTGATAGCATTGTGAATTAATGCCTTTAAAGAAATTCCTATTCAGGCATTATGTAGCAAATGGAGACTTTAGTGGTTATAAATGATACCATAAGGTGAGAGCAATGAAAAACTGAGGTACTTGTGCTTCTGTATTACAGTCTGGACCATTGCAAAATGGACATTACAAAGTGTGCATATTCAGTGACATGATAATTTTATGTGTTACTCAAGGGTTATGATGTATGTTGATGGATAAGTGGAAGGGTAATCTGTCAGAACTGTAGGTAGAGATAGGAGCTGGTATATTTTCCTATTGAAATTTGAGTGGGCTTTATGCTGATTTGTAATGTTTGGTGAGTGATGCATGATAACGTGTTGGTAATTTAAATAGTCTGTATGTATAATCTGGTTGTTACCATTGCAGGAATTAAGGGACAGACTTGTGCAGCACATAAATGAGATTGGGCAAAAGGAGGGGAAGGAACGGGATCGGAAACTTAAAGACCTTCTTGCAAAAAGTTTTCCTGTTGTTAGAGTGAAAGCATTGCGTCCTGTAGTCATGTGTATTCTTCGTAACACACCACACATAGAAGAAAAATACCTAAAAGTACTGGTAAGTTAATGTTATCTGTTGGAATTACAGTGCGACTTTGTAATGTTGACATTTCAAGGTAGTTAAAAATAATTCAAATTGTTGAAAATTTACAGATGCAATAACTACATATATTTGCCAGTGCTTCTCTTACTGTGCAATAGAGTAGAGTGTTTTTGTCTTATATGACAAGCCAGCTTATCTTTTTTAGAGAGTTTAGATCCTGCCGCTGAAATGTTTTCTGAAACAGTGTCTGGTTACATTATAGTGTGTTAAGTTTTGGACCTGCACGGTTCCATATACACATTCTGGTTTACTTTGCATATACTAAATTGGTCTTTTATTACGAGGGTTGGAACTTTAATAGTGGCAACTATTTATTTACAACTGATACAAAATAGATACATGTTTCGAAGTTTTACTGTCCTTCAATGT
>JGI20166J26741_11716140_pt1 | contig 10740 bp, 6 predicted proteins | sample TergutCu122P5_FD_26741 | JGI IMG/M metagenome (IMG submission 26741) | reverse complement strand
ATAATGATCGAAACATGTTGGAATGTTTTTAAGTGTTTTAATATTAACATTTTAGACTCATATATTATTGTATATAGAAGTGCATTAGTTGGTATGTAAGGTTCAGTGAATTAAAATGCACGGTGAAACAATAAAATATGGGAGAGAGTCTGTATTTTCCACATAATCACATTTCCTGCAAACACATATTTGTAGAGTACTTTATGTAAAAAGTGTTCCTAGGCTTCTTTGTTTATGTGCAGTGAAATGGAAGGATGCTTCAGGGAGATTACTTGTGAAAGAAGTGAAATGGAGCTGTCCTAGGTAGTTTCAAAACAGGCACTTTATCCCACGATTTTCCTGGGAAATATAACGGAACCTACAAAAGGCCACGTAATGGCTGTTATCAGTTCTGAGAATCTAAACCAGAGGCTTCCAGTAGTAACAAGGAACGTTACGACAGTCGCTAACACGCACGTAGTCTGCTTACAATGCTTGCAACAGTGCCAACACACCTGCAACGGTGTCGGCTTCATCCGTATGTCTTCTGCCGACCACGGCACACGCCTATCTAGAGCTACAAGTACGTTGGCTCCGCATTACTCACAGAGACGTCGATTTAAAAACATCGATTAACATGGCAACCGACACTTCCGCTACTGACCCTAGGGAGGCGGTGGGAAGGGGGGTGCCAAATATATTTGAAACACAGCACGGTGAAAAATTTTTTTACTTAAGAGAGAGGGCATAACTGTAAAATAAAAAATATATGTAACTATCCTATATAATTTACACTATTTAACCAACTTCATTTTGAGGATCAAGGAACAGGAAACACGACTAACCCTTCAGGAACATGATGATGATGATGATGATGATGAACAAACTATTATCATGCGATTTAATGATCTATTGATGAAGGTAAGAGGGTGATACTAACATCAAATGTGTAAGTACCATGTCTTAGCCCTATTGCAGGAGAAACGATTTTATTATTCATAGGAAAGGAGTTTAATTCAGGTTTATTTTGAAAAAATAGAAGGTTTTCAAGAAGATACTGCGAGTTGTGTAAGCAACATATAGAAACCAAAAATCACACTTTTTGTAAAATGTAAGACCGGATATTTTGTTTCTTCCAAACAATGAAATTATGAATTTCATGAAGTCACCAGGAGGTGTACTTCGAACATAAAAATGCAAAAGAGTCTTTCAAGCCAATAAGGTCTGTTCTTTCTTAATTCGTCAGGGACTCACAGTCGGGATATGTGAAGCTTTGGAATGAACTGACCCAGACACCTTTATTAAAGTACTGTCTTCTTTTGTTTGCTCTCTATTTATTAATGAAACTAATTGTTTCTATTGTATTAACACTGTATTAATTTGCGTGGCAATGATAAGCTAATGATAATAGAGCACGCTACTTCGTTAGTCTACATAAGTGATAATTATTAGTGATATTTCTCTTTCTCAACTCCCATTCAAGAGGCATGTGTCCAACCAACGCTTTCGCCTCAATCACACAACTTTCCCAACTTCATATCTGGAGATCATATTGTGTAATAAATTTGAGTTTTATCCGATATTTTACTCCCCGAAATTATACATCTTCATCAATTTTCGAGGAACAGTTTTGTTCATTTTCTGGCTTCCTTTTATATCCTGTGCCCTACGTAAAGCTACCAGATACTTCGCATTGCTACTTTATCGTTTTTGTCTTTTTAATGCTTTTGTATTCATGAGTAGTGATGCAGGCACATTCATATTTAGAGTAAATCTGCGAGGACGGAATTATTTCACCCTCCTTTATTGTGATAATAAACGTTTCTTTCCGCTTGTTAGATGCCAATAATTCTTGTAGATATACTGAAAGAGACTGCTTTCGTTTGCCGGCATGCCAGATGTTTCAGAAGCCTCAAAGCAGGGCTGGAGGAACACAGCTATTATCTCGTACGGAGACACTGCGAATCATTACACGCGTTTCCACAGCCATGGGGTTTGGGCAACAGGTAGTAAATTCTGCTAGAATTCAGTCAATATTTTCAAGAATCTGAAAATCAATAGTAGAAATATGTTTTTGTCCGATGTTAGTGTTCAAGAATTTTGGAAGGCTTTAGTCATGATTTCATAGGAAATTTTCATAAATTCTACTCAATCACGTTTGATATTCGTTGCGAATACAAATCATCACTCGTACAATTAACGTCTTTTGTATCAACCGAAAATTACTGCTACTAATGAACCCAAATCTTGTTATATATTTGACGTGCATTTGGCAGAATAAGGTGACTTTTACGAGCAATTTCGGAGAGCTGCATAATTTCTATATCCATTTTTAAAAATGCAGATTTGCTTTTTGTTGACTTTTAAAATCAATATACCGTTGGAAAAACCTGAAAGCTGCTTCTCTTGCATGCAGCTGTACTAAAGATACTTCGCTAAGTTACCTGGAGGTGCAGCATCAAGCTTCTGATGCGTAAATGCCCGAGGGATTATCGGAAACCTGTGCGGTGATTAATTGGCGAAGACAAGCATCTAGCTTACCCTTTCTTTGGAACCAAAGTAATAAAACTGCTTGTTGTGTAGGTTCGAACTGACTGTTTCGTAAGGACTCTATATGTGTGTAGCGGGTCTTTTCCATACAAATAATTTCGCAATTCGAAAATTTGTTTAGTTGCAGTTGGATTGTATCCCGCCCTGCTATAAAGGGATTTACTGGCACGTGCCGGTACATGTGCAAATTCTGGGTGCTTCTCATGAAACGCGTAAAATCGGCCTTCACCTGTTATATTTTTTTAATTTACTGAAAAAAAGTCATTGATATTGTATAAACTAAGGCAGTCTTGGAAAAGTCATTCAAAAAAATCCAAAGAATAGAGTTTCTAAATCATAATATTCTCATAGTGTTTGCTTGGTGTGGTTTCCGCAGATCGGTTACGGGTAATAAAGTCCTCTCCTTTAAGGATTTCCAGAACAAAATTATTTCTCTTGATCACTAATAAATTTTAACACACAAATCTTCAATGATCATTGCCCGAACTACGATTAAGGTTTTTATATTGGGTGTGTAATTAATTTTTACTTAATTGATTTTCATGTAACATGTGTTCCTGTGTTCTTTTTTGCTGTAATGTGAGGTTTTCAATAACAAAGCGCCTAACCTTTTTTACGACTATGTGCTATAATATCTTAACCTAAATAGCGAGTAATTAAACAGGATAAACACAGCTAAGACCTTCTTACTGTTACAAGTATCTTTTAAATATCACTTTCGATACCAAGTCCATTGAAAACATAACAACAACAAAAAATCTTAAAATCATGAAAGGGGATATTAGAGAACATTTTTCACATTATGGCACGTATGAAAATATTTTCCGCATACTGAGAGACCTTCTCGCTAAGATATATAAATTTAGTTTCTAAGTGAGCAGCAATTCGTAGAAAATACAGAACCCTTACGTTACTTTACCAATCCGCCCCACTTACACCAAATCATTTCCTATTGAATTTAACATCACAAGAATTTCGGTACCATGCAATCCATCCCTATCAGTGTTTCGTATGGATTGCTTCATGTAGGAATTGATCCGATCACATTAAACCTACATCCTTTATTCATCATAATTTCATGTATGACAATAGATCTTATCGCAGAATCTCTTCTGATAAACAGTAATAAATTTACGTTAAAAATAATTTGTAAAATACATTTTAATTTGTAATGCTCGTAGAGCTACATTAATTGAAATCTTCTTACACGATTGTGAGACAATCAGTTAAATTACAGCCAAATTAATTTCAACTTTTGAGATATTAAAGCATTTAGTAACTTGTGAGAATTTAGTTTCTTATGGCGGCAAACAAGCAAGCAATCCCTGTACAGGCCTGGAGAGGCCCTGAGAGTTCCAGGAGGTTGAGTCGCCCAGATTTCAAGACAATCAGCACATGAAGGTGGTAAGGTCTTCAGCCCTATACACCGGCAGTCTTTGCCTCCACGAAATATCCCTGGTACTTTTTTCCTCTTAGAGGCTGAATCGAAACCAGGACCGTGGTGCGGCCGGAAGGATTACGTGAATGAAAAATTCCAGTCATATTTTATGTGGTTTATAAGCATATTACTATGAGGTGACGCTTTGTAGTGTGCAGGTGTTCACCAAATTAGAACGAGGATAGTTGTTTACCATGTAGCACTTGGAAGGTTTATTTGAAGTAAACTGTATAATGTTTGTAGAAACACATTTTAGATACAAGTCCTAATTTATAACGGAGTTCAGATGAATTCTAGCAAGCACGCTATGTTTGGCCAAAACAAGTTCGGAAAGTTCTTTAATACTGCGCCTTAACACAAGTCGAGCTTTAAACTACGCGTTTTTGATTGATGAAAGTATTCGCCCTTTGCAAGAGGAATTTGAAAGTAGGATTTTAAGAAAATTAGTTCTGCTTCCACATCTAAATCAGAAATTTGGTTGTTATATATAAAACACTAAAATAAAAGTACAGTTTTATAATATATAATAATTTATTGTAATGAATTTTAGGCTTATAAGATCGAAAAAAACTTCCCTAATTAATAAATAGAGAAAGGAGAAAAATTAAGGACATAAAAAATGATGGACTTATTATTTGGAAACCAAGCGATATATGGTCTTTAAAATGTAAGCAAAATATTTTACGCTTTTATTAGGCCATATCATTCTTTCAGTCGCATTTGGTTCAAATTTTGAATTATATTATTACATAAGATTTAACATTTTGTATCCTGAGATTTACTTTTTAAAAAACATTTTCATTTTTGTGACAATTTCTACTGCAATAACAACCCTTGTCTCTGAAGTAATATCAAAATAATTATTTTCGCTTGTATTGTCCATGACAATAACTCATACAGGTGTTTCTGAGGGAGCTATCTCTTTATGGTATACAAGTTTTTAATAATAACTCAGTATAATGTAATGTGATATGTGACCAAAATCTGTCCCATGACATTGACTGTCTTTCAAGTTACCAGTAGTTATCAGCGATTTAAACCGGCCAAATGTAAATAAAATTCAGTTATCAATAATATTTTTCATTCACCATTGTGTACGAGAATCAACTACGTATCAGCTGTCATACGCAACGCTACCACAGTGCGATGACGTGGGTTGTTTGTATCGTCATGTTCACGTCGCTAAAAATACAGTGGACGACTGCTATCTGTTATTGCCAAGAACAGAGTACTGTCAGCAAGCAAAATAAAGAAATTCAGGACAAAAATTCCGAAGGCAAAGTCTGAGTTACGTTTCTCTTTTCTTTGTATAATCAGTGATGTGGATAATGAAAATTTACAAGGAGGCCAATTGTGCATGGCATTTGTAGGCCTATCTGTTTTTGAAGTTTTATTACTTGTGTTGTGTACATTAAGCTGTACTTCTGTAACAAATTAAATTTTCCTTCCATAGACGTACAATCAGGGGCGCGCGAATTTTCCAAAAATCTAAGAGCCATGTAAGACTTCTGGGCCCTAGGAAGGTGACATGAAGCAAGTTCCATACTGTGGATAAACAGATAATAAGCGCCACCATACAAACATACAATGCCACAGAGACCTGATGGCTGGGATTTGTATACCCCTGCATGTGCTATTAGTGAAATTTCGCGAGGTTATATTATTCAGAGCTTAACTAGCTTGTAATTTTAATGAGAAATGAATTCTTAACAAAATTACAATTCTTTCCCTCAATTATTAAAAACTGTACACGATATGTGGCTTATATTCAAAAAATGTAAAGTACAGAAACAGAAACAAAATAAATTTATACGTTATAGAATTTTCAAAGAATCGCCCACACACATCTGTTCACGCGCCGCAGAAATACTGTACGTCGCTGAAATGTAATAAAGTGTTTCCTCAGCCATCTGCGGCCGTGGAGCGTGTCATATAGCCTCTGCGAGTCAACGGCGATATAGTGAAATTCTATTTTTAAAAATAAACCTGAGCGAGGGATATTTTGACATTTCCAACGACGCATAAATGAGAGGGGCTGACGGTGAATAGCTGTACAGAGAATTGCATATTTATGAGGAAAATCATACACGTCACATATCACATATACTCGGGAATAATCGAACATCGGTGTTCAAAACTGTAAATAAAGAAGTATCGTGCACAATGCCTTCCCAAGTTAGTGCGAATTGTAAGCTATAATTTTGAATCTATTATAATGATATTCATAACGTTACAGGTATTAGGTTTCTGATAGACGATAAGATTATTTGATGGCGTAGAAGTGCCAATCTGCCGGTGTGTGTGTGGAAGGCGGCCGTGCTGTGTTTTAAGGAACTCTTGGCAAAATGTTAAAAATCAACTCACAATATCCTAAAAAAACAAAAGCTGAATTTTATTTCGTATTGTCGTTTACTGTAAGTTGTTTTCTTCAAGTTTTGTTTTCACTACCTCATCTAAGCCGATTCTTAGGCCCACGGTATCTCTTATCTGACGGGTACCGGAAAGTTCTTATTCTGGGTAAAAGCGGACAGGGCATGAAACCGACCATTTGTTTCCACATAAGATTATGTATGGTTCTACAACTTCTCCTCATCACACTTCAGGTCCTAATTTTTTATTGTACACAGGGACAAATATGTATTCCTGTATATATTATGTCTCTGTTTTAGATGGGATAAGTAGAAGTCTCAAGATTCAACATAGCGATAAATATTTGCATGCTTTAGGTTATTTAAAAATACGTAAAAGGGACTATAACAAAATAATAATAATAATAATAATAGAAGGTCATACTTTTTGTTTTAGAATTATTTCTCGATTAAATCCGATTAGCTGCTCCTAAAAGTAAAGGTAAATTTCATCCTAGAACAGCCCACGAAGGCCCAGAGGGATAGTAGATGTATAGCTCTACTCTTCCTTAAACCTCGGTCCTAGATGTGTGTGGGTAGTCAACGCCACTTCCCTGTCGTTTACCCCCGGGAAAGAACCAGTGTCCATTGTGTAGGTGGCAGGTTGGGTCCCGGGGCCGGTATGGACAGTTGCGGAAAATCTCTCCCCCACCACGATTCGTATGCAACCCTTTTCCACTACATATATATATATGTTCTACAGAAAGACGTTTAACTTTTTCAAACCACCTATAGGCTTTCTTCATGTTTGCACTGTGCATCAATAGTGTCGTAAAACTTTGTGTCATTCCAACTGATGCACACTATTATAAAAATCACAAGAATGTTAAAACAATTTAAAAATTATAGCACTTTTTCCGACATGTTTCGGTTCACGCAGGAACCATCATCAGGGAGCAATCTTGTGCTTAGCTAAAACTACAGAGTATGCTTCTTCTGTGCTCGTCGGTATAGACCCAGTCAATGTTATGGCGGCATATATGCCTGTTGTGCAGGCGTGCGGTTCACCGCACGCCTGCACAACAGGCTTATATGCCGCCATAACACTGACTGGGTCTATACCAACGAGCACAGAAGAAGCATACTCTGTAGTTTTAGCTAAGCACAAGGTTGCTCCCTGATGATGGTTCCTGCGTGAACCGAAACATGTCGGAAAAAGTGTTATAATTTTTAAATTGTTTTAACATTCTTGTGATTTTTATAATAGTGTGCATCAGTTGGAATAATAAAAAGTTTTTCACCTATAGGCTTTTTAACGTTTTCTAAGTTTTTACCCATATCAGTAACAATGATTTCTTAGCAGAAGTTTATATCTTCTTACTAATTCTCTCTCAAGAAACAAATCACACGCAAAATTTCACTAAACTGTGACAAAAACACAGCACTACGTTCCACAGGACGAGAATCTTCAGCAAAACCACTTTGCCAGCCGAAACCTTTCTATCAATCTTTTAACCAATTTAAAAAAAGCAATACACGCAAGACTTTCAGCTTCATTTTGCGTATTTTTGTGTACGTGTAGGATATGTTTATACATAGTACTGAAGATTTTGTGAATGTACCACACTGACACACCGCGCCACCGCATACAGCAATGAGTAGCTTATTCTGTTCTGAGAAACTGCGTAAAACAAGGGCAAGTACACTAAAATAACTCACTTCCAAATTAAGATCAGTGTGTACTCACATTGTCCAGCCACAAGAGCAAGTCTGTACTGATGCCGCCAGTTTCTCGTTCCTCTATATTTAATAAGTAACCATAAAAGTGTAAGCTTCTGCGTTAAAAACCACTGAAGTGGCAACCACATATATTCTGTACATTGTTTACGTTGTAACGTAATAAATGTGTAATATTTGTCAACATTGTCAATATGTTGCATACGATAAGCATATTGTCTGTTTGCTGGCATGTGGCTTCGTTTGAATAAAAGACTAAAAAACTAAATAAATCAATAAATATGTATGTTTAAAAAACGTAATTCCTCATTTTAAAAAATGGTATCCAAGAGGAAAACTCTTCGATGATGCCTAGACTTTTTCCCCTTATGCGATGTGTTATATACTTATTGCTGTAGATGTTTACGAAACATACATATGTCAAAAGCAAACTCGCGCCTTTTTGGACTGTTACTTTCATTCTTCGCAAAACAACAAGCGCTGGTTAGCGTAGTCCGTATAGTGACTAGGCTACAGGGTGGACCATCGGGGATCCTGTTCCCTTCCTACCGGGTCTGGGGCCCACAAAGCCTCCTGTTCAGTGAGGGTCTGTTCTTTCCTTGGGGGAAAAGCGCCGGGGCTGTGAAGCTGGCCATTCACCTCCATCTAAATCCGAGGTCAAGTGAATTTATAATTCTACATTCCCACCCACCCCCGTAAGGCGTCACGGCGTGGACAACGGCAGTTTTGTTCTTTCCTTCAAGTGTCTAATCCCGTTGTGTTAGCACATGGTATAGCAATGTACATATCAGTCAAGGTCAACTTACAGAAATCCAAGAGTGACACGATTCGGCTCTTTAACAAGCCAGGATCAGATTATATCATAATATAGAAAGTTGCAAAATTAGAAGCTAACAAGCCGAATTATTCAAATTTGAGATTCAGACTTGTTACATTTTGTGTATAAGCATTATCCATAATCTTGTATCGTAGAAAAGTTTAGAAAATTATATAATTAGGAATATGACGGCCTGACACGCTAGCTGTACACCATACTGTGTACTGAATGACTTTAGAATTGATTATATTCTTAAGCTCGCAGGTAGTGTTTATATGTGTTAAACAAAGCACTGTGCTGTACAGTCTAGGGCATGTCATGACGTATGTAATCTAGGAATCCTTGCGTAGCATGTGTCGTATTATTATAATAAGAATATGAAAGTTCACGCGTAACACGTCGAAGTTGTATGGAGAATGTTCCTCATATATTTCCACACTAGTGAGCAATATACATACGTACATTGTACGTGAGACATAACAATGTTGACAATTAGTCTTACTTCGATTTGTAAAGAAGTTACTACGACAAACACATCAGTTTTTATCAGAGTATCTTTGCCTTTAACTTTATCCTTCCTTACATCAGCGGAAAGAGACGTAAGAAAAGTTCACTTTGAATATAGGAACAAAACCTTGAAGGCATTCATAGTACATGAATACCTTCTGCGCTCAGCAACAAGCGGACAGCTTCCTTCCAACAGTTATAACGAAAACAAAGAAGAAAAAATCTTCTGTAACTGCACGTTCCGTAACTTCTAACAGCGTAAAACAAGTGCATGCCTCTCCACTTGATACTTTTTCTATAGTAAAATGGTAAAAAGCCCTGATATTTTCCGTTCATATGGGAATATGTATGTAGTCTTCCGTCAGATGGAGCACTTCAATTAGTTTTCTATATAAGGGCAAACGATTTTATTTCTTATCATAGAAGCAATGCAATACAATCAAAGACAATATGAAAGTATGTCAAGTAACACGAAAAGAATTCGGCTGCCGGAGAATAAACACACTGTATAAAAGCGCCACTGTTGTCTGAGGCAGTTGTTTAGTTAAAGATTTATTGTGTAAAATTCTTCTCTCCTCAAGATGACTGTTCAAAACGTCTATCATGAGGAAGTTTCTGCTTACTTGTATTGCAGTCATCAAATAGCACCCCATTTTGTCCATATCCTTAGACTTTCAATAACATGTTAGAATGATTTGCTTCATAAGTGTAGATTAATAATTTCAATAAAATCGCGATATAATACACTGCCCTATTTATTGAACTATCTATAATATTCTCCAAATATTTTTTAATATAAATATGTCCTGAAACTAAAGTGGGAGAGAAAATAGGAGAGAAGAAAGTTTTCTAGTTTTAACCCCATGTGTATAACAAGCTACAAAATACTTAACTGTCTACAAAATATCCATACAAAATATATTCGGAAGAAATGCGTCTTCGAAATCTTAAAGAGAGTTGACGAGAGTAAGAATTACTCTACTCAGGATACAACGAGTTAAATCCAAATATACTGATAATGCACATCATTTTTTATCTTCATCAAGTCAGAGCTTATATTTGCAACAGAAAATCTGTGCAACACTATTTTTGTCGTATATTTTACAGTAATTAATTTATTTTAAGTTATGAATTCGTGGTCCGTCCAAAAATTCTAAAAACCTACGCATGAGGATAAAATGGATATAACAGTAAATTGAACAAAGATTATGCAGAAAGTAAATGTTGAATATGCACTAATATTAATGGGATTACGTAAATGTACATATACAGGGTGTCCCAGGAGGAAAGGACCTAACTTCGGGAGAGTGTACCTTAGGTCAAACTATACCGATATAACCCAAAACACCTATATCCAAAGTTCG
>JGI20166J26741_11716029_pt1 | contig 10741 bp, 5 predicted proteins | sample TergutCu122P5_FD_26741 | JGI IMG/M metagenome (IMG submission 26741) | reverse complement strand
CCACACCAGACCAGCAACTTGAAAACCACAGCACGAAATACCACAGGCAGCAACCACTGTACAATACTCTTGAGCTCCTGATGATGGGCATAGTGGTGCCTGAAACATGTTGAGCAAATAATAAGATATGCAAGAAAAACCTCTGTTGCATCTAGTTGGCATTTTATTTCCACATATCTTTTATAAGTGTATGTTCATATCCTGAGCTAGCTGGTTGTTTTGCATAGTTTGTACTACAAAGCATTTATATTTGCCATCACTGTACAATATATCATAAACATTATTCAGCTTATGAAAGAGAGATCCAATTTGCAAAAGAGTGTCATAGTTGCATTATTATTATTTGGTCGATTCATATTGTCGCAAAATGTAGGAATGTTGGTATGTGGAAAATCATTCATTTCTTATCACATTAATGTGAAATTCTATGTAGGTTAACTTTTTGAGATTGGGCCAGTAACTTTTCATGTCTCATTTGTATTGTTATAGACAAAAAGACATCTGTGATACTCATATAAGGAAATCGGTATTCAGTGCAGTCAGTCCAAATATTGGTTGCAGTGTTTATTCATCTTTGCCACAAACAGTTTGTTACTTCCATGAACGATTTTTGTCTCATTGGGTGCCTTTTATGTCCTCAGTCATTTGAGACTGCCAATGAAATGTTGGACATCATCACAATTCTAAGGGTGTTATATAACTTCTTGACTATATTTTATCTCAGCCTCTTGTGACGTTAGTATTATGAGGCACTACAAAATTTTCTTCACAAAACCCACTTTTACTAACAGGTCAATGTTTGATCAAACTCGCTTTTCAAGAATTAGTTCCCATTCATTATCTTCTCTGTTCCTGAAACTTACCATAATTACAATGGAACCAGTTGTATTCAGTTGATAGTAGTGTGTTTCTTACTCTTGCCCACTTGTGTAACATGTCTGTGATAAAAACTGTAGCCACTAACCTAACAAGAAGCTCCCAATACAGGATTAAGCTTAATTTAATTATTACTATATTTCGTTATTAGTCTTCCTTCTTATCGATACAGATGTTGCCATCTGAAAGCTAACAGAACTTTTAGAAAGTGCCAAATGATATGGACTGGTGACTAGAACATAATTATTTCAGACGAGAATGCTGTCCTTGAGTTAGTAGCCATGTGTAACTCACAGTAGAAAAGCAAAATGGCGATCTGTTTACGGCAGTGAACATAATTATCATAGTTATCTTAGGCTGACTCAAATTAAAATTTTTTTGTTTTCATATTGCAACAATCAAGCCATCTGGACTGTATATATACTGTTGCAATTAATGCCATGCAGGCCAATAAACATTAAATTATACTGCAAGTACCTCAGTTGGGGTCTTTGACAGATATTTTATAAAAACATTTCTTGAGCTCAGCTGTTTCTGTCTTGTGACAGCCATGGCAACTGAGAATGTGCATTTTGGTAGGTTAGTATTATAAACATACACATTTCTTTACTGCACTGAAGTTTATGGGTCATTTCACTGTACTACTGGTAGGTCATGTTTGGCAATGTTAGGGTGAAAACTACTAGAGATTTTGCAGACAGATCACTGCACTGTTTAATTCTTAATTTGTGAATGTCACTGGCCTTTCTGTATCTACCAGCTTTTCAATAAATTTATAGTAGCTCTCCATGCTTTATTATTTTCAGCAAATTTGTGGTTTGCTAACTGAGGAACCCCTTGTATATTTCAGTCATTATAAGCATTCTGACATATGACAAAGTTTACTGCAGGAATTCAGTAATATCCTTCAGTAAAAGAAATCACAAATGTTTAACAGGAATGATGCCAGCAACAGACTTATGAAGGCTGTACTTCATCCTGTGATACACTGACAAAATGTGAACTAATATAGATCAGAATACTCTGAGAAAAGCTTATAGTGTATACACATGTACAGTCAATACAATACAAAATGTGAATCCAGTCAAGTTGCCTGCAACCAGAGCATATCGTGTGGAAGAATTGAATACACTTCATTATTGCAGTGAAGAAGTGAATGAAAAAATGTATTCTGTCAGAGTCCTTACCAATCTGATGATTCTGGTTGAAGGATTTCATTTAGATACTCGGCATGTTGTTTGCTTCAGTTTTTCACAGAGAGATGACTAAGGATGTGAATGGTGGATTTAGAAGTCCTTTTTTACAGACAAGATTTAATTCATCTTTTGATATGCATGGGTATAGGTTACTTGTAGTGTTTTGGGAAGTTCAGGTTCATATCTTGCTGAGGTGTTATGTACTTTGTTTTGTTGTGAAGACATGATGGAGTAGAATCTTGAAGTATGACTGATCCCGTCACTTTTTCAGTTCACTGTTGTGACATTTTGATGCTGCTAAACTCCCCCCCCTCCACTGTGGAATCCCAGGTTCAGTCCTAGAGCATACCACTAATGTGTATTTGTCATTTGCAGGTTCGGCTGAATGTCCATGCTTTCCTCCAGCAGTTCCATTTTGGTGTGTTCTACTCATACCTTAAACTGAAGGAGCAGGAATGCCGTAACATTGTCTGGATCTCGGAATGTGTTGCTCAGAAACATAGAGCAAAGATTGACAATTACATTCCTATCTTCTGAGCACATACTGCCAATCTTCATGGGGGTTTGTGAGTGTTTTCAATGGGCAAGTGTATGAAATACATATTTTTAAATCAAGCATTCCTGTCATTCCCATCAAAAAATGACAGAAAACTTTGTAAAAGGATAGTAATGCCTATAATTTGTGAATGTTACTTGGAAGTAACAGTAGGTGTTGCACTGTAGTGAATTAGCATTCCAGTATTACTGAAATTGGTGTGTGGGAAAAACTGGCCATGTATATATTCTTTTTGACACTTGTAAGGTTCTGAATCTGACTTGTCTGTTGCACAAAGAAAGCTGTGTTAGGGACAGGCACGATGTAAATTCCCCATCTTCCAGGCTTCCACACCTTGTATCCCATCTATTCCTAATGTAAGTAAGTGTATGAGTACAAAGGGAAGGAATGATTAACAAAGGGCTTGTAGATAAATGTTTCTTCCACATTTAAATTTCACAATTAATTAATGCACCAGCTAGGCTTTGTGGACCAAAGAGTGAAAATATTTATATTATTCTTCCCTAATTGTTGCTGCTTCTGTTTCCTTGCTTTTCAACCGCTGCCAAATCATTCTTCACAACTCAAGTTCTGCTTCCTCTGTTTTAATCCTGTCAACATCTTTGGATCTGTTATTAAACTAATTATTGTGTATATGGGCAGTTTTTTTTATACCGCATTTGCAGGTCCCTGATCTGTTACTGTGAATAAGCCATTTACTCTCTGGCTTCAGTTGAACAAGATGGTGCTTTGTATAGAACAGAAATTGTTATCCATTATTTCATGATTTGCACAAAGAGTACAGCTGGCAGCTCATTTTATGTAAATGCTTTGCCAGGCAAGACACAACCTAAGTACTTAAACAGCTGCAAAGTCTTTTGCAGTTGGCTTCATAAAGCTTTACTTCCTTCTTGCACAGTTCTGTTATAAACTGTTTTTTTTTAATACCTTCCACGAGCAGATAAGAAAGATTATTATGACTTAAGTAGTTACATGTATGAACTCCCAATGTGTAGAGCACTTATATTAAAAGCAGTTTTCTGTTCACTATGCATACATTTTCAGGTGGTTGAGAACAGAATTTTTACAGTACTAATAGCATTCCTGCAGTACCTGGGGATTTCAAATTCCCTATCATTTGACAGTAGAGGTTAAAAGTTTTGAAGAGTTTTTATTCCCTCCACTTGCTGTGTGCTTTAATATGCATAATTCACCTACATCAAAGATCTATTTTGCTCAGATTTTCTGTGCTTGTCAGATTATATTCCTTGGGGAAATATATATGCCCCTCAAAGACCTCATAGGAGATTGTGTTATTATAGAGTTATATTCTGCACTGATTTGTACACATCAGTTGTTTGTTTCTTGACATCTCTGCATACCAGGGGTTTCTTATAGTCATTTTATCTTGAATGAGGGGTCATTCCAAAAATGTCTGTGTGAATTGTACATTATTACACAGACCACGTAGACATCAGTAACTTCTGACTTCATATGAGTGCTGATGATATACGTAAGAAAATGCACGTTTACTTCATGAGCTGCTAACAACTAAGAACACCTTGCAAACCCCAGTGATTCAGGTGTTAGTGTGTATGAGCTCAATCCAGAACCTTGCATGTACAGGTCAGCCCATGATCTGTTGTAATTAGTTCATTTAAAAAATAAATTTAGCTGCAGTTTTTTGATCATTAATCTGTGTAAGTATTATAGTCTACCGATGTGAAATATTACTTGGTAATACAAAGGACTTCAGATGTAAAATTAGTGTAGGAATACTGTATATACTGTATGTAAAAAAAAATATATATATCTGTATATATATAAATCTGTGTGTATGTATGTGTATGGTTTGAAAATATTGTATTGAAGCATACAGAAATACATAATCTGCATAAATCAATAGAATACTGACAGGAACAAGCCTTGACATAATATTGGATGGATTTTAGCAGAACAGTTTCTTCCTATCACTTCGAGTTTCATGATTTTGATATATTTCAGTAGTGAAAAATATTACAAAGAACTGTGCCACTCATATAACAAAGTCAAGAGTAGTATAAAAGTTAAGTATTTTGGATAGTCATAGTGGAAGACACAATTCAGAAATTGGTTCAGTGTGTAGTACCCAGCAAGGAAAGATCTGCTCAAGAGGGATTTAGTGGACATAGTAGATAATGAGAGATCCAGAGTTGATTGCTACAAGATAGACGTGGCCAAATCCATGGGGCATTCAGTTCTTCACTTATCCTCCAACCACTGAACTGTAACCATTTGGGCTTGTTTATGCACAAATTAAACACAGTATTAGCACAAACAATACTCAGTTCAAGACCAATTTAATTGATAAACTGATACACAGAGCATTGACCATGTAAATGAAAACAACTAGAGAAACTCCAACATACAGAGGATACTGCAAAACGTGTGGACAGCAGATGAAATGCACGATAAAGACCCTCAATTCTTCAGATGAACACAGTCCACATAGGAGGACAGTGATGACAGCAGTAATGGTGATGATAGTATGGACACGATACAACCTCAGCTGCAATTGGATCGCGTACGTTTTATACATATTATGTTTAGAATAACCCCTCTTGATTTCAAATGTGTTGAATGCACACACTAATGCATAACTTAATGGTAAATACCATATATAAATGGCAGCCGTGAAGATCGCGAAGGATTGGGTTGCTGTTGCCATAACAGCAATGGTCTACTCTAAATAGCAAATCTTTGACAGGATACTTAGGTAGTTTTTAAACATAATGTAATTAATTTGATTAATTGAGGAGGCATTTGCTGCCTAGTTGTATAAAAATAATGTTACATTGTGTACACATATATGACAGAACTCTCTAGTGTTAACATGTGGTTCACACACCCCCCAAAGGCATGCCTCAGTTATATTCATACCAATTCCAAAATTGTATGCAGCAGGTTACCATAAAGGAATTTCTTTAATGTGCATAATGCTTATGTTTTGATGGAGACACATGCTGCTTTTTCATTACACAACAAGGACCTCTGTAAAGTATTTCTGACGTTAAGGATACGGATCTTAAGTCAAACATTTATCAGTAGTGGGACACAATGACAATCGATGATGCAGGCAAGCATGTCATGTGTTGGAAGTTCTCAAGTTTCAGCATACAATGCAGTAACCATTTTCAGAGTGAATGAGTCAGGTGATATGGCACCATGCTCCACTCTTACTCTGAAGAAGGTGTCTGCAGCATACACCAAAATGTCTGAAGAACAGTAACACAAGATGTGGCTGACCTCAATAGCCAAAATCACAAAGTACTTACAGCTTGCATAACCTAAGGACAAGAAGCAGGATACATCTTGTACCTTAACTGATAGAATACAGTTAAATGTCATGTCATTTTCAAAGTTTATCACACTGACATGTGATATATCTCATTTGATTATTCAGGTTCTTGTAGAGTGTGACCATTACGGCTGTATTTGTTGTGACCGTTGCAAGCTTATAAATAAAGTGCCCATTTCAGTTGGATGTTACAGCATACGTGATGAGTCTACGAAACTGATTAAATGTCTGATATGGTACATACAGAATGGAAGTAACCTACTAAGATCTTCCCTTGTCTCAGAACTTTCCCAAAATGTGACATCACTCATACACTGGACACAATTTACTATGGTGCCATAACTTAGAAACAATTATGACTTCTCAGAGACAACTGGGACATGTTCATTTGTTGTGGGTGATGCTGCTGATCCAGCAGTGTCTTGTTTGGATGAGGATTTGGCCTGGTCTTGGTTTATGTTATTGTCTTCTGTAGGATTGTGGTAAATCTGTAGAGACTTCAAGCCTAAAATCTCAGGGTTTTCTTTCCAGAACACATCACCAATCAGATCTGTATAAAATGGAAGTACAACCTGACGAAGTTTCCCATCTCCAGGTGTTTTGCACAGTTTCCTAATGAGGACTGTTCCCTTACGGAACATTGGTGGTTCATTGTTGTAGTTCAGACCAAACTCTGAAAACAGAAGCTCATTTTTGTCTGATGCCAGTGTTCCACGCAACCTTTCTTCAGCCTGAAAATTAGAGCAACAACAACAAATGAATGATGCTTAATAGACAACTCATGGCCAGTACTATAGTTTCAGGGGTTTCTGTTTGTTGCTTGTCATGGATGACTGTATAGCAACTATCAATGTAAGAATCAGTGACATTAAATCATCAGCACTTTGAAGTCATGCTGTCCATAATGAGACATTCTGTATGCTTTAATTAATAATTTGTATTTGAAATGTACATTGTCTGTCTTGATGTTCACTGTGGTTTCATTCAGTCCCAATCCTGACATGTTAGATAGTGCACTGGCTGACTGACTATGGCCATTTATATTTGAGAGGCACAGAGGTATCCTGAAGTTATGCGTGGTTTTCTTGTCTATGCACACATTTTTTACTGATGCTGACTGGTTTGGCAATGGCTTGCTGGTTGCTTTCCAACTGCAGCTAATGCAGAAAGTGGAAGACAGAGACATCGTCAAAAACCCTGAACATTGGTTGCACAGTTATGTGGTATCTTACCTAATTTGAATATGCAATTGTAGTTATCTGGATTTGTTCACTTATTTCTACTAATATAAGAGATTTGCATACATTACCCTTAATGGGACTCAACCAAAGGATAAGGCAGTACAAAATCAGAGAAATCGGGGTTAAATGCTTTCAAATGATATGTTCTTGCCCTCAGAAGAAGAAGAAGAAGAAGAAGAAGACTCCTCTTCAGTAGATTTCGATTCCATAATGCTATCAAACACTTCAACAACCAGACCAATCTTTTTTACTGTACCCTTTTTCAGTGTTGTGGTGTGATGATAACCTTTTGCATTTCCAGTAACAACATATGCCAGCATCAGTCCATGAAAATGAGTGAAACCTATGCTGTACTCCATGATGTGCCACTTATCATACCCGACACCAGTTCAATTGTATAGTTACATGGTGATAGTCTAAAGGTGGGTACACACTTGTAACGTTACCGGGCACCGTAACACCATAACGTTGCAAGTGACTGACACGATACAGAGTTATGAGCTGAACTTTCATCCTGTGACTCACGGCATAACAGTATCCTGCAAGCATTACACATTGGGGTTCCCAGTTTGTTACGGCAGCCCGACCGATGTCTTTGCAGCTAGCAGTGGACAGTGGTGACGTGTCACATTGCCCACCCATACCTGCTCAGGCCATAACCGTATCATCCCTTTGATGTGATGGTCATATACCGACAGCACACCAAACAAGCCCGTAACATAACCGCGTAACCAACTTTTGATACATTATGTGGTCACAAGTCCTGTCCACACTGTCACGATATGGTGTTATGTTACATGGTAACGTTACAAGTGTGTACCTGCCTTAAGACATTGGGTTTATTAATTTATAAAGAGGCACATGGTGGAACACTTGGTTAAGACACTACACTACAAGTCTGAAGGTTGCGGATTCAATTCCCGAAGGTGTCAATGGAATTTTTCATTGAAATAAACCTTCTCGCCACACTATGGCCCTGGGGTCGACTCAGCCTCTAACAGAAATGAGTAAGGTAAAGCAGTCCCGTTACAGGCCTGGAGTGGCCCAGAGGGTTCCAGGAAGTTACGGTACCCAGATTTCATGACAACAGCACAGGATGGTGGTAAGGTTGTCAGCCTTACACACTGGCCACCTTTACCCCGAGGAACTACACCTGGTACCCATTTCTGTTAGAGGCTGAGTCGACCCCAGGGCCATAGTGCAATCGGAAGGATTATGTCACTGAAAAATTCCATTGATACCATCAGGAATCGAACCCATGACCTGGCGGTTTGTAGCGTAGTGCCTACCAGGAATATTTCCTGGGGGGTTAAGGTGGTTGATGTGTAGGACTGACAACCGTATTATTTTCATGTTCCCACTGTCTAGGTATCTGGGTGCCTAAACTTCTTGGAACCCAATGGGCCTGTAATAGGCATGTGTAGGATTGCTTTACCTTTTTATCAATTTCTAAATTTCATGTTTTCTGATGGAGCCACCACATACGACACCATGCCTTTGAACTCAAAGAATTAAGTCTGATTTCATGACATACTTGACATGGAGGTTTGGCCATGTCTACATTACTGCAGGGTACATTAATGAATATGGCAACTGATTTCCCCGGCAAGTTTTGTATCAATGTTTCTTTAAATTATTTCTCAAAATTATGTCCATTCATATGGTTGTGGCAGTCACTGCTTACTGTCCTGTCACTATCAAGATGATTCTCTGGCTCTGGAATTTTTACCACAACTAAGTCTGTGCAATAATCCCACAGGAAAATAAATTTTATCTTTTATAGTTGGGAGAATTTTTTATAGGTTGGTACAGGTTTGAAAACCTTAGTCCAAGAATATTGTTATCAAAACACACAAATCAAAATTGTCCAGTTTTACATTCCATTCGAGTTTCTGAGGTCTGTGTTTGTCCACAGTCTGCAGGTTTTACTGTCACTACAGAAATGTCACATGGTCTGTTCTCTAACTGGCATAAGACCTTGGCAAAATAAGTATTTTCTCCACCACTTCCGATTCCCATGGTAGACTCCTTAATAATTTCCCTCCTTTGGGTGTGAATTATTTCCCCTTACTTTTAAAAGCTGGCCATTCATAACATATAAGTAACACATAAAAGCCAAATGCAACTAACAGTAATTATAAATAAGCTATCACTAACTACCACAAACACAACTGTACAAGTTAGTTAACTGTGCAGCCAATGGACTAAACACAATTTGTAAAATTAACTTTATACGCATTCCTCAAGGTATGTCATTAGTGATAAGCACAACTCATTTTTAATTGGAATAAAATGAAGTGACCATATTTTTCACTACGTTATCCTCTCCCACACCTCCACAGACTGAAGACACAGTCAGCTCCTTAGTTAGTGAAAAAAGGGTATTACCTAGAGCTCAGTGCCCATCATTAGCCTTCTTGTCATCTGATTCCAAGTACTCTCTGTTTTTGATAAAGTGACATTACAAGCTCTAGTAACTGAAGTGCATTATACAACACCTTATTTAACAGTCAGCACAGACATTCCCCTACTTATGCAATTCTTTTATCTTTATCATTTAGGTAAATGCACATTTTCATAGTAAGTACTAATTTTCTATTAATGTTTATTAGTATACCAACAACTGTACATAGAAGTAGTATAAAATTAATATTACAATAATTAACATTTATTTTATACTACTTCCACGTGCATTTGTTGGAATAATAATAATAATAATAATAATAATAACCACAACAACAACTGCAATTGAGTTGTCACTTGGTGGCAGTAGTAAACATTAATTAATCAAAATGCAAGGTATGAACATAAAAATACTTATTTTCTATGTTTATGATGTCTGACAGCAGTACAGTATGTGTACACATACTATATAGAGTCTGCATACACATACATAGTTGTCCATATATTCAGTTCAAGCTTGTGCAATATTTTACTTGCACTGGGCCTTCAGGAACGTAACTGCTGCATAAGTGGGGGCATGTCCATATATACAGAAAATTTTAATGTTCATGTTGCTATTTATTACTTATTCTAGCACATTCAAAATACGTCTAGCAACAAGATTTACTGTGATTTTCCATTTGCAGTAATATTTCTTTGTCCAAAATTCAAACTGTCATCCAAGCATCCAAATTTTTCCACTGTTCCATTTTTCCACCTGGCACAGATAATGCAAGATATTTATTACGTAAATCTTAGCAACATTTTTTCATAACATATTGTGTGAAGGTATTGAAAAATGAACTTTTTCTTATTCAATTAAATATACTTTACAAGTGCACTAAGAAAACCCGCAGTCTCCTACTACAAAAAAGATGACTAAGAACCTGTATCTTACAATGGAGTACAGTGGTCATAACACCGCGATGTCAACTCGCATGCAAGCACAAGTGGAGATCATGATATGCATACTGCTTTCTCATAATTTGGCCTTCATAATATATTACATTGCCAGTCCCAGTGGCCGTGCGGTCTAAGGCGTAGGTCTTTGGCCGCTCGCCTGCTGAGATTGTGGGTTCGAATCCCACCCGGGGCATGGATATTTGTCTGTTGT
>JGI20166J26741_11715918_pt1 | contig 10742 bp, 8 predicted proteins | sample TergutCu122P5_FD_26741 | JGI IMG/M metagenome (IMG submission 26741) | reverse complement strand
GGAGAAGAAGGCCGACCCCGAGCTCGTCGAGGTGATCTACGCCTGCATGGACGGCGTCGTCTACTTCCTCGACCTGCGTGACGGCACCCCGACGCGGCCACCGATCAAGACGGGCGGCGGCCCGATCAAGGGCACGGCCAGCATCTGCCCGGACGGCACCCCGATGCTGTTCGTCGGCCCGGCCGACGACCCGCCCGGCATGGAGACGGTGCGGGCGCGGCTGTACAGCCTGATCGACCAGCGGCAGTTGTTCACGTTCGGCCAGGCCGACCCGGACGCCCCGCGCGTCTACCACAGCTACGACTCGAGCCCCCTGTTCGCCGCCGACACGATCATCGCGCCCGGCGAGAACGGTCTGATCTACACCATCAAGCTGAACACCCGGTTCGATCGCGCGACCGGCGAGCTGACCGTCGACCCCGAACCGCCCGTCAAGCTGCGCTACACCGCGCCGGGCTACGCGGACGCGCCAGAGAACACGCCAACGACGCGCTGGCTAGGCATGGAGGACTCCGCCTGCGCGTGGCGGGGCTACATCTACATCGCCGACAACGGCGGCCGGCTCATGTGCGTCGACGTCAACACCATGCAGATGATCTGGGTGCAGGACACCCTCGACGACACGAACACCTCGCCCGTCCTGGAGGAGTGCCCGGAGGACGGCACCGCCTACCTCTACATCTCGACGTCGCTGCACATCAACGCCACGGGTATGCCGAACCAAGGCGACGTGCCGATCTGGAAGCTCGACGCCGCCACGGGCGAGGTCGTCTGGACGACGAAGCCCTACCACTGCTACAGCTTCCGCAAGCACGGGGTGTCGGGCGGCGTGCAGGCGACGCCGGTGCTCGGACGGGGCGACATCGCGGGCCTCGTGATATACCCGATCGCGCACTCACCGGCGCCGGACAAGTCGCTGCTCGTGGCGCTCGACAAGCGCACCGGCGCCGAAGTCTGGCGTGTGGCGCTCCACCACTACTGCTGGAGCTCGCCCGTGGCCGTCTACACGCCCGAGGGCAAGTCGTACATCATCCAGTGCGACTCCTACGGCTACATGTATCTGCTGGACGGCGCGACGGGCAAGATCCTGCACCACGCCTACCTGTGGAAGAACGTCGAGGCCTCGCCGGCCGTCTACGGCAACACCATCGTCGTCGGCACCAGAGGCGCCAAGATCTACGGCGTCCGCCTGAGCTGACGGCCGCTAGAAGTCCGCCGTGAGGGGGTCGCCGCCGTAGCGATGATCGCGGTTGAGGGCGTCGATGGCGGCCATCTGATCGGACGTCAGGAGGAAGCCGAAGACGTCGGCGTTCTCGGTCATGCGAGCGCGGGTGGACGACTTGGGGATCACCACCAGCCCGTGCTGCAGATGCCAGCGGATCACCACCTGCGCGGCCGTGCGCTCGACGTCGGAGGCGATGCCCGCGACGACGGGGTCCGCCAGGTCGCGGCCCCGCCCGAGCGGCGACCACGACGCGACGACGATGCCCCGTCGCGCCATCTCGTCCCGCAGCGCGACTTGCGAGAACGTCGGGTGCAATTCCACCTGGTTGAGGGCCGGGATGGCGCCGCGCAGGGCGTCGAGGTGCTCTGGATTGAAGTTCGACACGCCGATCGACGTCGTCAGCCCGTCGCGCTGGAAGTCCTGGAGGGCGTCCCAGGCGTCGATGTAGGCGTCGCCGTACGCGACGGTGGCCGGCCAATGGATGAGGTACAGGTCGACGCGGTCGAGCCCCAGCCGCTCGAGCGACGCGTTGACCGACGCCCGCGCCTTGTCGGGCTCATGGGCGTTGTTCCACAGCTTCGTCGTGACGAACAGCTCGTCGCGCGGGATGCCCGACGCGGCGATCGCCGCCCCGACGCCGCGCTCGTTCTCGTACATGCTGGCGGTGTCGATGTGACGATAGCCAGCCTCCAGCGCCTGGCTGACGACGCGCTCGGCGTCGTCCGGCGGCACCTTGAACGTGCCGAAGCCAAGCTGCGGGATGGCGTGGCCGTCGTTCAGCGTCAGGGAGGGGCTGGCGATCGCCGTCATGGCCTACTTCTTGTCCTTCAGCAGCTTGCCGGCCAGGAAGCTGAACACCGAGACGATGAGCGATCCCTCGAGGGCCACGATGAGGGTGTCCACGCTGAGCACCGGCCCGATGCTCCAGCCCAGGCCGATCTTGCCGCAGATCCATGACGTCAGCAGCATCATGGCGGCGTTGATGATGAGCAGGAACAGCCCGAACGTCAGCATGACGACGCAGCCGGTCAAGGTCTTGAACAGTGGCCGGACGATGGCATTGACGACGCCGAAGACGATCGCGACGCCCAGCAGTGTCAGAACGCCCTTCACCGTCCACCCGTCGGCGAGGGTTATTCCGGGCAGCACCAGTGTGGCCAGGGCCAAGGCCGCAGCGTCAATGAGTATCCGCTTGATCATGCTTCCAGTGTGTCACACTGACGCCGGTGGCAGTCGGTTCCTGGGCCCGTCATCCTGCGGAACGCAGGATCCAGGGAGCCGACTGGGCACGTCGCCACGGACCTTACGGGGTCCCGCCTTTGTCGGGATGACGGCGACGTGAGGTCATCACCCGACGCCCGGAATACCCCGGGGGGTTTCGGTGTTACTGTTGGTGAAGCCCCATACAATGGGCTGGACGCGCCCCACCTCGGGGCCAGACAAAGGAGTACACATGTCAGACAGATTCGCAGGAAAGATCGCCGTTGTGACCGGCGCCGGTTCGGGCATCGGCCTGGCCACAGCCAAGTTGCTGATCGCTGGCGGCGCGAAGGTCATCGCCGTCGACGTCGTGAAGGACCGCCTCGACGAGGCCGCCGCCGAGATCGGCGCGCAGTACGTGCCCGTTGTCGTCGACATCACGGCCCCCGACGCGGCCGCCACCGTGGCCGAGGCCGCTGGCGGCACCGTCGACATCCTCGTCAACAACGCTGGCATCATGGACGGCTTCCTGCCGGCCGCCGAGGTCACCGACGCCGTCTGGGACAAGGTCCTGGCAGTCAACCTCACCGGCGCCATGCGCCTCATCCGTCAGTTCCTGCCGGGCATGATCGAGGCCAAGCACGGCGCCATCGTCAACCTGACGTCCGAGGCCGCGATCCGCACGTGCGCCGGCGTCGCCTACACGGCGTCGAAGCATGCCATGATCGGCCTGACGAAGAACACCGCCGCCATGTACAGCAAGGACGGCATCCGCTGCAACGCCATCGCTCCCGGTGGCGTGGCCACCAATGTCGACGGCGGCTTCCGCTCGGCGCTTGCCGGCCAGCGCATCGGCGCCGCCATGGGCGCGACGATGATGGCCGTCGCCGAGATGGGCCAGCCCGAGCAGTTGGCCCAGGCCATCTGCTTCCTCGCCGACGACGAGGCCGCCAGCTTCATCAACGGCGTCGTCCTGCCCGTCGACGGCGGTTGGTCGACGATCTAGCAGCTAGGTCGTTGCTGATCTATTCCCTGGCGGCTGCGGCGCACCGGATCGGGCGATCTGCTGCCCCCACATGTTGGGGCTGTGACCTACCAGTACAGACCCAACATGTGGTCTTGCATCTCAGCCTGTGCCGCTTTGCGCGGCACCCCGGCACGTCCTCGCTCGCCAGCCAATAGAACAGCGGCCTCTAGGTGCGTCATCCCGCCTGCGGCGGGATGACGCTTTGTGGCGGCATTACCGTGGCAATCACTCGCCCTGGTGGCCGAGGTTGCGCAGGGCGTAGTCGGTGACCCTCCGGCAGCACCGCTCTCAGGCGTGCACCAGTTGGTGGGCACGCTGGTACGACAGGCCCATGATGCGGCCGATGTCACGGACGGACACATGCTCGTCGGCGAGACGCTTAGCCAGGTCAGCTGCGTTCGCGGTTGCCTCCGCCGACAACCGGGCGGCCTCGGTGCGCTGCCACTCGACGGCGCTGATGGTGGCCTCAATATCGGTGACTGGTCCGACCGACCGGACGCTGACAGTAACGTCGAAGCTGTCGGGGGGGAGGTCCAGCCAGACCGCGATGTAGTCGCGCGCCATCACATCGACCTCGCCGAACGAGCGGGCCTGCGTCAGCCCGTCCAACTCTGGGATGGCGACCATCCACCAGGGGCCCTCGCGGTACGCCTCAACTCGGTAGGTGTTCACGGTGCGTCTCCTCTTGTCGACTTAATGACGCGCAGCACCTGACGCCACACCCCAGGCGAGATGACTCCGTGTGCGTCGGGCAACGCGACCTTCGCGCCACTCGGGTGTTGCCAGATGGTGTGGCGGCCTGTTCGAACCGGCGCGAACCCGGCGTCGAACAACGCCCGCTACACATCGCGTGTCTTCTGGTCACTGACCATCAGTATAGTCTACTTTCACTAGACATTGATCGTCTATGTTGCCTAGACGACATCTCTTGCGGCCACCCAGGAGATCATGGCAAGGCTCTCGCACCACGGTAGCGGTGCCAAGTACACACAGAAGCGGTCATCAACAGGCAAGGTGTTGTCCGCGCGCACTGGTCTGAGTTGCGTCGTGGACGCAGGGCGAACAAGGCGCAATCAGCGTCGTTGGGCATCAATAGAAGTTACGTCGTGCTCAACCGGCCTCTGACAAGGGGCGGGCAGGATCACTCGCCCTGGTGGCCGAGGTTGCGCAGGGCGTAGTCGGTGCCCTTGGCCCGCTCGTAGCTTCGGCGGACCTCCTCCTCGGCGCCTTTGCGTCCGACCCAGGTGGCGCCCTCGACGGACTTGCCGGGCTCGAGGTCCTTGTAGACGGTGAAGAAGTGCTCGATCTCGAGCAGCATGTACTCGGGGACGTCGTCGATGTTGTCCAGGTAGTTGCTGCGGGCGTCGGCCACTGGCAGGCAGAGCACCTTGTCGTCGCCGCCCATCTCGTCGCGCATGCGGAACATGGCGACGGCGCGACACTTGATGAGGCAACCGGGGAACGTCGGCTCGGGCACGATCACCATGGCGTCCAGCGGGTCGCCGTCCTCGCCGAGCGTCTGCTCGATGAAGCCGTAGTCGTAGGGGTATTGGGTGGACGTGAACAGCGTGCGATCGAGCCGGATGCGGCCCGTCGCGTGGTCCATCTCGTACTTGTTCTTCGTGCCGCGCGGGATCTCGATGGTGACGTCGAACGTCAGGCCCGCCTCGGGCGTGATGTCGGTGGCGCGGTGCTTCTCGCTCATGGCTGCCTTCCTGCGGTAGGACTCATATGAGGATACCGCCTACTGAAAGTAGTATCGAACCCGTGACCGACGCCCCCAGCCCACCGCCGCGCCGGAGCTTGCCCCCGGACGGCCCGAGGTCGCGCCGGCCGACGGGCGACGTCGAGGACGACCGTCCGACGGGGGAGACGCCCCGCGTTGTGGACGCTCCGGCGGTTGAGGAAGGGAGCGCGGCGACCGGTGTTGAAACCCCGCAGGTTTCGACCCGCGCAACCACCGCACACCCCGCGCGGCGCTGGGTCGTGTTGCTCGCGTCGTTCCTGGCGTTCATGTTGGCTGCCACCGCGGCGGTGTGGCAGATCGCGGTGCGCCAGGGGTGGTCGCTGCCAGCGGGCCCGTCGACGGTGCCTGCGTCGGTGTTCGTCACGCCGAGTGAACCGCCGAGCGAACCGGGCACGCCGCCCCCGGACCCGTCGCCGACCTGCGTGGCGGCCGCGCTGGACGCGGTGCCGGCGCAGGGCGTCACGGGACTCACCGGCCAGGTCATCGGCCTGCGATCCGGCGCGGTGCTGTGGAGCCGGGCGTCCGACCGTCTCGCGATCCCGGCGTCGAACCAGAAGCTGCTGACGGCCCTGGCCGTCGCCGAGGCCGCGCCCGACGGGCTGGCGACCGTCTTCAAGACGTCTGTGGTAGCCGGCCCCGGCAACCAGATAGTGCTCGTCGGTGGCGGCGACCCGTACCTGGCGTCGAGCATTGAGACGGCGAGGCTCGGCCAGCAGCAGGCGACGCTGGACGAGTTGGCCGCCCAGGCGGCCGAGGGTCTGAAGGCGCGCGGGCAGCGCAGCGTGAGAGTTGGCTTCGACGCCGGCCTTTTCACGGGCCCCGACTGGCACTCCACCTGGCGGCCGTCGTATCACACCGACGTCACGGCGGTGTCGGCGCTGTGGGTCGACCAGGGCATGACGCCGACAACGCCGGGCGGCCCGCCGGCGGCGCGCTCTGCGACGCCCGCGCTTGACGCGGCGCGGTACTTCGCCTCGCGTCTGCAGGGCTTCGGCGTGACGGTGACCGGCGTGGCGGCGGCGCGGGCCCCGGCTGGCGCAAGCGCCTTGACGTCCGTCGACTCGCTGCCGCTGCGCGACATCATCGCGCAGACGCTGCTGGTGTCCGACAACTCGGCGGCTGAGGTGTTGCTGCGGCACCTCTCGCGCTTCACCGGCGGGCCGGGGTCGTTCGCCGACGGGGCCCGCGCCCTGACGGCCTGGCTGAAGGCGCATCAACTCTTGGCGCCAGGCCAGGTGGTTGTGGACGGCTCCGGGCTGTCGCGGTCGAACCTGGTGCCAGCGGCAACCCTCGCCCACGCGGTGGTGCAGGCAGCCGCGTCAGACGGCGCGTCGCGCGAGATCCTGGCCGGGCTGCCCGTGTCGGCTGCGACGGGCACGCTGCTCGGCCGGTTCCAGGATCGGCACGTGGCCGGCGGTCGCGGCTGGGTGCACGCCAAGACCGGCGCGCTCGTGGGGGTCGCCACGATGACGGGCTACACGGTCACGACGTCCGGCCAGTTGCTGGCGTTTTCGCTCATGATCAACGACAACACCAAGAGCCTGGCCGCCATGCGAGCCTGGCTCGACCGGCTCGGGGCCGCGTTGACAACCGCCCAGTGCTGAGCCGGCCGAGTCGGCGCGACACGTCTCGACTTCAGCTAGTCATATTGGGTATTCGTTGGGGGTTGCTCGTACACTTGTCAACGTCCGTATCTGCACGGTGTAGCAGTGTCGGGCGAAGAGCATCAGAAGGGATCTGCTGTGACCGAAGCGCCAGTCGAAGAGGCGGTGCTGGCGGGTGTGGATTCGAAGGCTGCGGTTGCCGTGTTGCAGCAGGCGCAGGCACTCGCCGCGATCGTCAGGGCCGACGCCGAAAGCGAAGCCGAACGCCTCGTCTCAGACGCCACGGCCGAGGCCGCCGCCATCCGGGCGCGTGTCGCCGAACTGAAATCCGCGCTACCAGCGCTCGAGAACGATCTGTCGTTGCGCCGCTCACTGGCCCGCCAGGAGCTGGCCACGGCGCGCGACGAGGTCACCAAGGCGCAGGCCGAGGCCAGCGCAATCCTTGAGCAGGCGGCCGCGCAGGCAGCCGAGGTCACCGCCGCCGCCCATCGTCAGGCCGACCAGGTGATGAAGCGCACGCAGGCGGACGCCGACCTGGCCCGATCGGTGACGCTTGAGCAACTCGAGCGGCAGACGGCGTTGGTGACGGAGGCCAGCACGAAGGCGCACGCCACGCTGGACGCCGAGCTGGCGAGCCGCCGTGCCGAGTGGGAGGCGGAGCAGACGGCCGCCCGCGCCGATTTCGAGCGCGAGATGGCCGAGGCGAGGGCCGCGTTCGTCGCCGAATGCGAATCCGACCAGAAGGAATGGCAGGCGGTCACCGAGCGCATGCAAGCCGCCGAGGTCGACGTCCGAACCGAGTTGGACGACCTGCGCGCCCAGATCGTCGAGGAGCGCCAGGCCGCCGCCGAACAACGCGCCGCGCTGGACGAGCAGGCCGCCGCCGAGCGGGCGCGTCTGTTGGACGAGGCGCAGAAGACCGCCGAGGATCACCTGGCCGAGGGCGAGCAACTGCTGGAGGACGCCATGCTCGCGGCCGAGCAGGTGAAGCTCAAAGCGCAGCGCGAGGCCGACGACAAGGCGGCGCAGACCAAGGCGATGCTGGAGAAGGCCCGCGCCGAGGCCGAGTCCATCGCGGTGAACGCGAAAGCAAAGGCCGAGAAGGTGGCGGCGAAGTCCGAGGCGTCGGCCAACGAGGTCAAGGCCGAGGCCGACAACACGCTGATCGAGGCGCAGAAGGAAGCCAGGGACATCATCTCGCAGGCCCAGGCGACCGCTGCCGAGATGCGGGCGGCCGCCCAGGCGGAGATCGACGACGCTCAGTCGCGGGCCCGGGCCATAGAGGCCGAGGCGGACGCGTCCGTGACGCGCATGCGCGACGAATGGACGGCCAAGGCCAGGGCGTTGGCGGCCGAGTCGTCCCAGCGGGCGGCCGATACCCGGGCGGAGTCCGCCCGCTTGTTGGCCGAGGCCGGCAACCAGGCCGAGGCCATCCGCGAGCAGGCGCGCAAGATACTGTCGGACGCGCGCGCCGAAACCGAGCGCATGGCGAAGTGGCGCGACGCCATCAAGACCCAGATGGCGTCGCTCGGCGTCGCCATGGACTCGCTGGCCGAGGCGGGCGAGGACGGTTTCGACTATTACTACGACGACCTGCCATTCACGGAGCCGACCGATTCGGAGCCGTCAGCGGCGGGACCGACACAGACAGGGAGTTAAGGATGATTGAGGTACCCAGTTTCCGTTCAGTGATGCGCGGCTACGACCCGGCTGAGGTCGACGCGAAGGTGCAAGACCTCGTCGCGATGGCCAACCGGGCCCAGCACGAGGCCGACCAGTTGCGGCACCAACTCGGGGCGCACCAGGGACGCATCGCCGAGCTCGAGGCTGCCACCGCGCAGTCACCCGACCCGTCGCTGGCCGACATCGGCGACCGCGCGCAGCGTATCTTCGCGTCGCTGGACGAAGAGGTGCGCCAGATTAGGGCGAACGCCCTGGCCGAGGCCGACCGCGTGACGCGCGAGGCGACGCAGCAGGCCGCCGACGTCTGCCAGGAGGCCGACGACTATGCGCTCGCCGTCCGCACCCAGGCCGATCAGGACGCCATGGAGTTGCTGACCGAGGCCCAGACGAAGGCCAACGAGATCGTGACGGCGGCCGATCAGGCGGCGCGCGCCAAGGCCGACGAGTCGCAGGCGGCCTACGACCAGCAGCGCATGCGCATCGCCGCGATGGCGGCCGACTTCGAGCAGAGCCTGGCCGATCGCCGCGACCAGAGCGAACAGGAGTTCAGCGCCCGCATGAAGGAGCAGGAGGCCGCGATCTCAGCGGCCCAGCAGCACCGCGCCAACATCGAGACCGAGGCGGAGCGCTACCGCCAGGCGCGCCAGTCCGAGGCCGACGCGGCGCTCGGCGACGCCCAGGCCCATGCCCGCAACATCATGCAGCAGGCCGAGATCGCCGCCGAGCAGGCCCGACGCGAGGCCGAGCGCGACCTGCAGGCGGCCTTCGCCCGCAAGGACGCGATCGCGGCGCAGATGACTTCGCTGCGGCAGATGCTGGCGTCGTCGCTCGGCACCTCCGCCGAGAACCTGCCGATCAACTTCGATCTGCCGCCCGCCCCGCAGCCTGCGGCCACCCCGCAGCCCGCCGCGCAACCCGCGCCCCAGGTCGTCGTGCAGCCAGCCCCGCAGCCCGCGCCGCAGCCCGCCCCTGAGGTGGTCGCGCAACCGGCGCCCCAGCCCGTGCCCCAGGTTGTGCCGCAGCCCGCGCCGCAGCCAGCGCCAGCGCCCGTCCAGGTGGTCGTCCCGCAGCCCGTCCCGCAGCCCGCGCCGCAGGTTGTGGCGCAGCCCGTCCCGCAGCCGGCCCCAGTCGTCTTCGTGCAGCCGGCGCCGGTCGTCGAGGCGCCCGCGAAGAAGGCGAAGACTCCGAAAGCGAAGCCCGAGCCACAGCCGGCCGAGCCGGAGTACGTCGACGAAGAGGAAGCCGACGAGGAGGCGTACGCCGACGAGGGCAGCCTGCTCGACGAGATCATGGGCATCGCGAATCGGAGCACCGGGCGCTGAGCCTCCCGTGCGTCGTCCTGACGCCAGCACGGCTAGCGAGCCACAGCGCACTCTCTTTGCGCTAGTCTGGTGACCTTTGCGCGTGGTATCCTTGCAGCGGTGAGGAAGGTGGACTGATGGCTAAGCGCGGACTGTCAGACGACGACGCCCAAGAGGGCTACTGGGGGTTTTCATCGCCGATGGGCAAGGCGCCCGTTCCGGCTGCCCCGGTGACGCCCCCGGCTGGCGTCGGACCGCTGCCGAGCGTGCCCCACGCCACCCATGCCCAGCCCGTCGCGCCGGCGTCGACGCCACACGATGTGTCGACCCCGGCACAGCCAATCATGCCCCCGGTGCCCGTCGCGGTTCCTATCGCGGTGCCCGTCGCCGCGCCGGCATTCCAGGCGGCGTCGCGCGGCACCATGCCCACGCCGGTCGAGGAGGAGGAGGCCCTGCCAGAGCCTACGGACGACGAGCCGGACGACATTTTCGAAGACATCACGGATGACGACGTCAAGCCGCCGAAGAAGAAGCGGAACCGCACCGCCGACATCCTGCTGCTTGTGCTCGCGGTGCTGTTGATGGCCGGCGGGGCGACGCTGGGCATCGTCACCTGGGCGCGCACGGCCAGCGAGGTGACCTATCCCGACATGAACGGCCGGCAGATGAGGCCGGACGACCCCTCGGAGCAAGATCCCACGTGGGTCAAGGAAGCCCACATCACGTTCTACGACGGGCTGACGTTCGAGATACCGTCGGTCGGCCTCAATGTGCCGCTGGGCGAGGTCAACCAGGTGCGCGGCGTCATCAGCCCGCCGGACTACACCTCGGCCTTCCGCGTGCGCAACCTCGGGGTCAACCTCGACGCGGCCGGCACCGGCACGGTCTACATCGTGACGCACTCGGCCCGTCTGCCGGGCCAGGCGCCCGGCAACCTCGTCCAGAACATCGCGGC
>JGI20166J26741_11715807_pt1 | contig 10742 bp, 5 predicted proteins | sample TergutCu122P5_FD_26741 | JGI IMG/M metagenome (IMG submission 26741) | reverse complement strand
GACTACAATGAAGGACAGTAAAACTTCGAAACATGTATCTATTTTGTATCAGTTGTAAATAAATAGTTGCCACTATTAAAGTTCCAACCCTCGTATACTCATATTTCTTCATTCCCTCATTTATGCTGCCCTCTGTACCCATATCTTTTGCATGTGTCTGTAATTACCACTAACTTCAGAAAGAGAGACATAAATTTGTTAACATACCATAAACCACATACCTGTTGTATTAACAGGATTAGCTGCTTCAGTACTTGATGATTTTTCACCAGACGGTTGAGGTGCTTTATTATATATTTTGGTTAGAATTGGTATCCCTGCATGACTGTTGCTTCCATGTGGCAAAGTTGCTGTAGTTGACAGCTTGGCTTCTTCTGTAGCCAAAACGTTTGTTATTTTCTCACCTATGTAATTTTCAGTTGTTTCGTGGCGTATCTTGTCATTGTCGTCATTATCATAGACTTTGATTCTAGTGTCATGTGTAATATTATTTGATGATATTGCTGTGTGTATGTTAGCATACTTGCTGAGTGTGTTCACAACTTCTTGAGACATGATGCTGTGGTTTCTAGTTGCATTGAGTAAGCGTATGATATCATCATCTGACATTTCAAAACTCTCTGGTGGTGGCTTACTTTGCAGATTGCTGGAACCTATTACCTTGGTGACAGTGAAATTTGTAAATATTTCTAATGTATCATTATTGGTGCTAGCCACTTCATCTTCTGTTGGAAAAATATCTTCATGTGGAATAGGAACATCATAGAGTGTTGAAGAAATTTCTTCTGTTGTTTGAACCATTTTCTCATTAGTTCTGTTTGTCAATGGATCTTCTGCTGCAGTGAATGAGAAATTAACTGGAAATTCTTCATTTTGTGGGGATCCATCTTTGGTTAAATGTTTTCTGACATTTGATGGGATATCAACATTTGTTATGATGGTTTCATCCACTGCTGATGAAACTTGGTCAGATGTGTAATTTTCTGGTACTGAACTTTCTGTTGTTGAATTTAACTTGATAAATATTGTTGTGGGTATATTGAGAGTTATGCTGTAATTATAGTTTCCTGGCTGATACTCAGCAGACATAAGAGTTATATTTTTTCTTTCATCATCTTCGCCACTGATGATATTTGGAGTTGTTGTAGTGTCTATAATTGCATCTACTTTTGGCATGAGCAACCTAGTATCTGCCCTTTCTTCTGTTTTCAAATTACCATTGCTGTCCATCATACGTTGTTCTAATCTCAGTTTATCGGATGAAAGTGCATACATATTTGTCAGTTTCATTTTTGGCTGTCGCCTTGTTTCCTTAATTTTGTGAATGGATGTCATTTCCATGACTGCAGATGGCACTGTAATAGGCAGGTCTACAGTGCTACTTTGATCATTCTGCACTTGCTGGCTTGTAATGTTGTTTGATGACTTCATTGGATTCACCATCACTTTTCCTTCATTTTCTCCAAAAGAGATCTCTATGCTTGTTGTGGTAACAGTATCAGTGTTAAGAATTAATGAATATGGTTTCACCACATTTGGTGGGGAAATTGTATTTCTTATGTTTTCTGCAGCACTTTCAGCTTTATCATCTGTGCTGTTATTGCCACCATGAAGTTTTGAAATTGTAATGGATATATTTTGATGCTGTCCATTTTCTGTGGCATTCTTGTCTCTTAGTTGTGGAGTCCTAAGTGCTGTGTTGTTTTTTATTTTTGGAATATTTTTTATGACAGAAGTACTGTTATTGGTGATAGATTTTTTCTGTCCTCCAATCCAATCATCACCATTGCTAGTATCTGAGGAAATTTCCAGTGTTGGTACGGGGCTGTCGACTTTTGCTATTTGTTTGTGCAAACTGTTTTTATGCCAGATTTCATCAGCTGAGTCTTGGGTAACAACAACAGGAATGAAGTTGATGAGAGGTGTATGAATTATGGCTGATTGAGATGATGGAGGCAATGTCGAATGTGAGTCCTTGAGTAATGGAACAGTACTTGTCTGTGTTGAATGTGAAGGGCTTTGAGTGGTGAGTGTTTGTTGATTTGGAGGTAGTATTTGTGAAGTATTTTTTCTGTTTGTTTCCTTTATATTTATGGTACTGTTACTATCTGCAGTTGTAGTTTCCTGTACTTCTGTAAAAGGTCTTTGCTGCAAAGTTGAAATGGACAAAACTGTTGTACTTTCTACTGTATGAGTGGTGTTTTTAATTTGGTCTGTGACTGTTTTGTTATTCTGGCTCTCATGATTTGTATATGAAATGGAATCATGCACATTAACTGTTGTCTTTGATGATGATATTGATGGAGGTAATGTTGTTCTTGTAGTTGCTTGTGTTGATTTTATCCTTGAAGATGAAGAAGAAGAAGAAGAGGAGGAGGAGGAGGAGGAGGAAGAAGAAGAAGATAATGATGATGATGATGATGATGGTGATGATTGTGTTGGTGTTTTTGTGACTTTGGTTTTTGGAACAATTGATGTTTGTGTTATTTTCCTCCATGGTAAAGTGGCTGTGGTCACTGGTGGTAAAGTACTTGTTGATGCTGGGGAAGATGTTCCTTTTGTTGGTAGTCCTGTTGTCTGTTTTTGCGTTGTCAGTCGTATAGATGATGATGTGCTTACTGATGATAAAATACCTGATGTTACTGAAGATGTTCCCTTCTTCAGTGGTAATGTTGTCAATTTTTGTGATGTCAGTTGTAGTGTAGGTGATGATGTGGTTATTAGTGATACAGTTCTTGATGTTGCTAAAGGTGTTCCTTGCTTTGGTGGTAGAGTTGTGATTTTTTCTGATGTCAGTTGTAGTATAGATGATGATGTGGTTACTGGTGATACAGTACTTGATATTGCCGATGATGTTCCTTTCTTTGGTGGCACTGTTGTCAGTTTTTGTGATGTTAGTTGTTGTACAGAAGATGATGTGGTTACTGGTGATACAGTACTTGATATTGCTGATGATGTTCCTTTCTTTGGTGGCACTGTTGTCAGTTTTTGTGATATTAGTTGTTGTATAGATGATGATGTGGTTACTAGTGATACAGTACTTGATATTGCTGATGATCCTTTCTTTGGTGGCACTGTTGTCAGTTTTTGTGATGTTAGTTGTCGTATAGACGATGATATGGTCACTGGTGATACAGTACTTGATGTTGCTGAAGATGTTCCCATCTTTGGTGACACTGTTGTTAGTTTTTGTGATGTTAGTCGTTGTATAGATGATGATGTGTTTACTGATGATACAGTACTTGATGTTGCTAAAGATATTCCTTGCTTTGGTAGTAGAGTTGTGGCTTTTTCTGAAGTTAGTTGTAAGGGTGATGATGTGGTTGCTGGTGATACAGTACTTGATGTTGCTAAAGATGTTCCTTGCTTTGGTGACAGTGTTGAGAATTTTTCTGATGTCAGTTGTTGTACAGATGATGTTAATTTTTCTGATGTCAATTGTTGCATAGATTGTGTCAGTCTTTCTGGCATTGAATGGTGTATAGATGAAGTTAATATTGGTCTGGTTGCTGATAACAGTGGAACTGTTTTTGTTGGTGACTGTGTTTGTGTTATGTTCATTGACATAAGAATGGTATTCACTGTTGTTGGTATTTTTGATGATGGTGTTATTGACAGTGGTGACAATGATGTCTGTTGTGATAGTGAAGAAATTATTCCTGAATGTACTGGCAATTCTGTAGAATATTTGTCACTGCTCTGTGGTCTATAATCTAGTGCTGTGCTTCCAGCTTTGTGTCGTAAAGCCTCAGTTAATGACTGATTGAAGCTTATCATAGATTCTTCAGACTTTTTATCCAATCCTGCTAAATTTCCCTCTTGTTTGAGTGATATATCAACTTCTTTTACACCATTCACTACATGTGATTCCATTGGTTTCGATAATGAAGAAGAGAGCCGATGATCTCCTGCTTTATCCTTCAAAGCATGTTCAGAAATTGAAACTACATCCATGGGTTCAGTATTATTTTTAATTGGAATCACTACATGGGATGGTAACTTGGGTCTTGGTCTCAGAGGTTTACCAACCCCAGAATTGGATCTCACAGGAATCAGAGTCACTATGGAGAATGGTGTATTTGCCACAGCATCACTCAGAGGATTAAGTGTTGCCGGTTGTACCCTTGTAGATTTATTCACATGTATTCTGGACAGAGATGATTCTACTAATGTTATAACTGATGGAATGTTAGTTCCTTTTAAGGGTATCTTGCTGTTTCCAGTTCTTTCCTTATTTCCCACATCACCTCTCACTGGTTGCTGGTGATATCTTGTAGGAAATGCTTCTGTATGTGAGCTTTGTTGGAGCTTTACATTTTTAGTACCATTGAGCATTTCAACCCATTGCTGGTTGTCAGATGAAACAGAGCCAGTCCCTAAATTAGGGTTTCTTGGATCAGTGTTACCACCATTATTACTTTTATCCATCCACTTCCTGTTGACTGTAAACTCCCCTTGAAATTTTTCACCTTGATGATGTTGTAGTGGAATGCTGGATGCTATGTTCTTCACAGGAGGTACTGCCTTCAGTATAGCTTCCACGTTATGAAACTGGTGTAGAATGGGCAGTTCTGGGACTGTGAAAGGATTAGCTATTGCTGGATGTGTTGTGGGTGGTTTGGAGGTGGTGTAAGTGAGAGGAATGGTGTGTGGGGGTGGAAATGTTGCTGACATGAGAGGTTGGTGCTGTCTACGAATGATGATTCCGCCTCCACTGGTTGTATGAAGGATATTGGTTTCTAGATTCTGTCCATGAATACCACTAGAACTAACGACATTCAAGGACACTCTGGATATGGTATCGTTAGGCCGTGATTCTTGGAGATTTGGGTGCAAGCTGAAACTGCCATAACCACCTGTGGAGAAAAAGTAGAAATGTTGCCACAGTGTACACAGATGCAATTTGAATTTTGAGAATGTGACAAGCACAGGGCCCAAACCCCACTGCGTTTTTCTAATCCCTTATTAAACTCTAAGTTTGCACTGTTAGCCATCATCCATGTCACAGTTCTGCCTCAATAGCAGATTCTATCACCTGCTCCAGGCAGATAAATGCCAGGAAAATCAAATAACTACCTGTAGTTTAGAAACTTGTTATACCTTATACTTTCCAAAACACAAATAATTAAAATGCATACCTCAATCATCTTTCTGATTCTTTTGTGTGGCAGTGAGCTCAATATTATATTATGTGAGAATATCATAACTTGCTGTTATACGGTTGACTTAAGCAAGGTGGAGTAAATGGCAAATGGAGGTGACCTGAGGCTTATTATCCTGCATCAGGTGATTGTGTCAGTGCAGATAACTGAGTCACAGGAGTTACTGATATAATAAATATTCTGAATCTTACATAAGATGCATATCTAAGATTTAAGGTATTCATACTTGTGAAAATACACATTTTTGGCTTCTGCTTTAATATAGCATGTTGTGTGTGGTAGGTGGGTTTTGGAGAAACATGCTACCTTCATCTTCATGGTGGCTGTGAAGATGAAGGTAGTATGTTCCCCTAAAACTGTATTCAATATGTTGTCATAACCTAAAGACAACAACATACAATTTGTATGTTACTTATCACTGGCAAATACCTCTAATAATGTGGTCCAAATATTCAACACTGATACTACATTAGCTAAAAAAATGGTAAAAATTAGATCCAGTTAAGTACAGTTTACAATCTTATAACTATTATCTTAAGCTATATCTTCAAACAGTCCATTCCACTTCCCCTGAGGTTTAGTTATAGCCACATTTACACTTAGAAAATTTTTCACCTACAGTTTGTGTTGCTGTATCCAAGATATATTGCCAGCCTCTGTAGAACTGCCTTGACTCTATGTCATGTGAATTGTATGAGTTAGGAAGTTCCTCATTTTGTAATTTTATATTCCCCACTTCATTATCTATCAGAAGCCAATGTTTTCTGGAACACTTAGTTTTCAGACACCTTGTCTATATTTTCTATCTTCAAAATAAAATATGGTGTTACATATTCTTATGAAACATAGGTACGTACATTTATTATCTTAGCAGCTAATACAGTCTGTTTCTTACTATTTACCTGACAAACTCTCTGGCAAATTGTGGCTGGGTGCAGACTGTCCCAACCGAGAGCTGTATCGATTGTCATTGTACCGGTCATCATGTGCTTTCAGATTCTCAACTGCAGATGGAGGGACAACCACTACTTCAGCCACACCAGTTCCTATATCAACATTTTCTGGTTTTGGAGAGTTTTTTGTGTAATATGGCAGAACTGGCCTCCATGGCTCGTCAGTTTGGATGTGTGGGGAATTTACAGTGTGGAAAAATGATTCCTGAAAATGCTGACTTGTTAATTCTGTGTCTGTGTAATTATACTTGGCCCCTGGGACATTTAAACTTGTAGGAACTGGACTGTTTATTGATCCAGTGTTCCAGAAGTTAGAATTCAGACCAGGTGTTGCCTGAGTATGATAACGGTCATTGTAAGTGTTAGTTTTGAAGGTAGGGGGATTTTCAGTGATATCTTTAGAACTTCCCATCAATAGAACATCCTTTTCACCAATTCTTTTCATCAGTGTACCGTTTGCATTATATGAAATCTTCCCATGTAAATTAGTCACATTTCCACTGGGTCTTTCAAAGTTTTGTTCCTGATAATCTTGTTTTGTAACTGTAAAGTCCTTTCTAATTCCATCTATTGCAGAGTATTTAGTGACTGTTTCAACTCCAGGATGAAATTTTTCATCATTCTCAATTGATTGTTTTTTATTAGAAATGTGAGGAGAGTGAATTTTTGGCCTTTCAGGATCTCTTTCATCATTCTCAAATGAATATTTGTTGTCTTCTGCCGAATCAGTAGTCAATTTAGCACTGGTGTCTGATTTCATGTGCACTTTGCTACTAGGGAATTCAATTTCTGAAATAGATGCTGTCCAAACAGTAGAATTTATTACATGTTTAGAACTTGCTTCATTATTTCCACCTGCAACATTCCTTACATTTGCTGGAACCGAATTTCCAGATGTTTTGTTCACTGTATAATTTTCTCTTTTAATCCCCGTAATAGAGCCTTCTGCACTTGAACTTATTACATTACTTCCATCTTTTAATGTCTGTGGAACATCAGAAGGTTTCTCCATTACTGTTTCTATAATTTTTGTAATGACTACAGCTCCTTCAATGATTGGAATTGCTTCCCCTTCCATCTCCTGAGTTTTACTTGTTAAATCTTTAGTGTTGGTTTCTTTCATGTCACTACTTTCTTGTTTCAAAACTGTTGGAGATTCGTGTGTTTTGTTCAGAATTGAGGTATCCTCTGTCATTGCCTTTCTCAGTACACCGTTGTGTATCTGCAGAGTTTTGTTTCCTGAAGGCTTTCTTCTGGCAGTTCCCTCTACAGGACTCATAACTGTATCATCCAAGGAACCTGTACACAAGACACATTTGGTTTAAAGTGAGAACTCCTTAATTAAACCCCTCAAGAAGTAGCACTGCTTGGGATATATATATATATAGTATGATAGAATCTTCCAACAAACAGGTTGTGTTCTGTTTCTGGTTGTGTGTTTTTAACATCTTTTGTGGTTAAAAGTGTTAACTTTCTTCTATATTTTTAACATTATACGTTTTGAAATGGGAAGCAAACTTAAAATATTTTTATTACAACCATTAAATGTACATTTCTATATCACAACAGTATCTCTTTACATAACGCATACTCCTACATGTGTGCTGGTCTGGTGTACATGCTAGACCAGGAAACAAACAACATCAACAAGAGATTGTATATGCAGCAGCAGCAGCAAATACACACTGCTTGCACAATAGAGTATAACGTTGAGCAGATTTTATTATATCAGTAAACAATGATTAAATAATATTTTAATAATTTTATGGAATTGTAATTTTAATAGCTTCAATTTTAAAAATTCATGTAACTTGGCAAGGCACAAACGTAAAACTCCCTGATTATGACATAGAAATGTTGAAACGTAGGAGTATACATTATATTAAGAGATACTATTGTGATATATAATGGTTCATTTGTTGGTTGTAATAAAAAGAATAAAAGATGCACGGTACATGCATTAAAATAAAATAAAAATTATTATCTGTTTTTCCAGTGTTCTATCATATGCATTATGTAATATTAAGTAATAGTCTGCAGCATGATTGTGGGTAGCATGTTGCACGGTATGGGCTGGTATGGCTGACCAAGTCATGACAATGGTCTTGGGTATGAAGCAATATACACATGCATTTGTATGCAGAATAAAAATTGTAAAGCTATCATAAAGTTGCTCCTTTGCTTAAGCATCACCCTACAAAAGACACATAATGACAACAGGTGGCATGGACAGAAGCACCACACATCCACTCATCCCCCACACCCCACACGCACTCTCACAATCTAGATCTCTAAAGTAGATGGCAGTAGTGGTTAGTATTAGTGTGACTGATTTACCACCCACTTACCCTCAGTAAAGGCTTCTGATACCCTTTAAATAAGAAACTAGAATGTTCCCTTTACTTTTCTGAGCATTGTGGCAAAGGAGAAAAACTTAGGCAGCTGCTGGAAACTGAACTGGCTGTATGATCCACAGCCTGTCATTCTACTGGCTTAACTGTCAGGCAAGAAACTGGATAAACTCACGTTTTATGAATATGCTAGTTGCATCAATCTGGATATTCTTGAAGGCTGTAGTTCTTGGGGCAATCAACTCATTCACTAGAATGTCACGTGCTGTCTCCTCAACGTTCTGGAAGTTCCTGCACAAACAAAAATGCTATGAATCTTAAATCGTTGTAAAGCCTTCATTAAGTACTGATGCTTAACTGGAAGTGGACTGCGTGCAATATTGAAATATATGTGTGCTCTCTAATTTTTCTATTATGCACTTTCTTTACCTTCCTGTTATATCTAGTTATTTAATGGAACTAATTCTAGATTTTTCACATTTGAATTATCCACTTATACAATAAATAGAATAAGTTGGCCATGAGTACACAGCAGACAGCTCTGTCAACAGCTCATATATCAATTCATACACAGTTTCTTACTTTGGAATTTTTCTGCGGTCCAGGTACAGCCTGAAGAAAACAATGAGACTTCCATTTTCAAATTTATGTATTACACATTTCTTATAGGCAGGTCGAAGCTGACTTCTTTGATAAACCATGTCAACCTGAAAGAAATCAAACATGTTATGCTTACTGGGCATTCAGAGTTTTGGAAACAAAATTTAAAAAGACTGATGACATAACTGTAAACAACAACAACAAAACAAAAACAACAACAACAACAATGGTTATTATAATCTTACTGATGTATAGCTAGTTTATTTATTTTATTTATGTATTCATTTATTTATTTACATTGAAATAACCTGTTATTAAAAGACAACTTAGAGGAAAGAGACATGGAGGAATGAAATACAAATGTGTCCAGTATACTCGTAGGTTTAAGATTCATACATGTGTCAGTATTAATTTATTTACTTTGTAACTTTTAATACTATTTTGTTTCCTAAATTAGAAATTATTTTTTAACTTTCCTTTTTTCCAAAATTTTCTTTATTGAATCAAATCAGTGAGTGTAACTTCAGAGGTTCTTGCAGTAGTGCTGATGAAGATTCATTTCTTGGTTGTTACTCTGTGTGAAGTGGTAAACAGTTCCTGATGTTTTGGAGGAGGGAAATGCCTCTATTTTCTTGGACAAGCAGCCAAGAAATAGTGGAATTCTTGACCCTGAAGACGGAAATGCTTTAATCCTCTGAAACATCATAACTATTTACCAATCCGCATGTAATAAAAACCCAAATGATTTGGATCTTCAAAAAAGTAAGCCCTTATATATCAGAAGAGATATCTGACCATTATTAATGTGCAGTTATATGCACAAAATAAGCACAACTATGCATCCTCCTTAAGAATGAATGTTGATGTGTACTAAAGCTAAAGAATATTTAGTTCTCATATTGTTATGCCAAAACACTTTCTTCCTAAAATCCAGTTACTCTGACCACTTTGGATACTGTTTTGTTCATTAAAAAGCTCTGTTGTGATCCAAAATACTGTATGTAAAAACTCACCATATTTTGATACTTGAGTGCCATTTCCACAAACGCAGTGCTTGAATTGTTGCCAAGCGATGGCACAAAATTGTCACCAGAAATGACACGCACACTCCCATCAAACACAAGTTCCGCTGTGAACAAGACAGTTGGAGTTAAGGCTTTGCTAGTATGTAGGTGACATATGCTGATGCTATGTTATGGGTGCCATGTTTGCTGGTATTCCAGAAACATTGACTTTCTGAGTTGCTCCCTATGAATTGTAACTAAAATACAGATCTGGTTGCTTATTTTTAAAACATGACCCACCCAGTTAAAATGAGATTCTAGTTACACTTCAGCACAAGCCAGTGAGAATATAAGATTTTTAGTAATTTCAAAATTGAAATTAAATTTTCTGTGAAAGCAAAGGGTGCTTACCTCTAGTTCCAGTACAACTAAGCTAAAATGCTTTGTACTAACAGTGCACATGGACCCGTTTAAAGAGCACAAAGCACTGTTAAGGCTGTACAAATTTTAATTAATCTTGTGAATTCAGGAGTGAAAGTAAGGAATTTAGTACAGGTTCTTGATCACTAAATTTTGTTTATTCACAAGATTAATATTTTCAGAACTTCATTCATGAAGTCAGCTTGTGTCACACATGGTGATGTGTGTGTGTGTGTGTGTGTGTATATGTTT
>JGI20166J26741_11715585_pt1 | contig 10744 bp, 7 predicted proteins | sample TergutCu122P5_FD_26741 | JGI IMG/M metagenome (IMG submission 26741) | reverse complement strand
TGCTGCTCACATACAACTGTTCCTCCTGAAGATGAGTACTTGATACTCGAAACATGTAGAGGAGAATATTTGACGAATAAATAATATTAAGTGCATCACGATGGTATTTTGTATGATCAATTCATGATGCACGGTCAGAGAAACATTAAGTTAAACTTCTATTACATTTGTCTTCCTTACAGACGACATATTTTCTTCCATATTTCAATTTTTGTCCTGAACAGGGGGGTATGTATAAACAAATTTCGGTATCTTGAAACTTCCTGGATGGGGGGGGAAGAAAAAAGGAAAAGGAAGGGCACAGATAGAAGCCGATAAGTTATGTTGTTCGCCGGGCGAATACACACCCCTTCCTGGCAGCAATATTTCAAAAACTTCAAAGTTTCAAAAAACGGGAAATTGGCTGTACACTTCCGATTTTCATTATTCCTTTGAATGTAAACACCACGTTGGATTATACCTTAATCAAAAGGATAATAATTTTCGTTCCAACTTTGACAACATCTGCGTAGCAAAAAAATTTTTAAGTCTTCAAATCCGAATTTTGAGTGTGTGAGAAGAGAACGTGCACATTCCTCAGCATATCATTCCAAAAGCAATAAAACGAAGTTATAACCATGAAAGCTGTGAATAAGACTGCTTATTGTTCTTACGCGTTTAGAAACATCAGTGCGGTTAATTTGATATCAATTCTGTGGGATTTCATCTTCATAATCTACAAATTCCATTATTGTATTGGATAATTTTTTTCCTGCATGAACAAAAAGTGCCCAGACGTCGTTCGCTTAGCGTTCCAAATCTCGGTAGGTTTAACAGTCGACGAAAGAAGCAAGAAAAAAACCAACTGTGATAATAACTGTCTGAAAGTCTACCGAAAACCATCAGTGTTACAGCAGATGCTGAAAACGTTGCCCTTCTAACCGAATGCACTGAGAACTACTACGGAAGACGCTGTTTAATCTCGGCAGTTCTTGCCCGGAAATCTCCGTCCTGAGCGAAAAAAACGGTCTTCAGCTGGCAATCTGATATCACATATCATATTTTCGGACGCCCTTCTCGTGTCTCCAAAGCTGCAAACATTTGACATTTTATGTAGATATCTCTTTCAGACCCTTCATATCGAATATCTCCATATCAAAGCCTCTGTTCCTACCGTACCCACTCACAGTCTTTCCCTAACATTTGTCAGCACCAAATAATGATCAGTATTGCAGACAGCTGGAACATCCAGCCCGTGCCATCTCCAGTCTTTCAATACGCGATCGATCTGGATATGAATATTTCCATCGGGAGAGATCCAAGTGCTTCTTAAATGTTTCGATGTTGTGCCTTTGAGATTCACACTTTTGTATTTGGCAAAGATTCCTATTCTAACAACACTTGCGACTACTTTCATTCAAACCGTCATCTTAAACTGTTGGATTCAAACTGTCTTCCTCATCAGAGTTGCAATACATTCTTCTAAGAACCTCTGGTATGGCACTCAGAAAGTAGTCCTATACCCGTTCCAACTGCTCATATAAAGTGTCATTTAACTACCAATTTTACCCCAGTTGACACAAGTGCCCTCAGAACAATATCACACCAGCGAACTCTTAGCATTCCACATGGCATCTTAGCAATAACAAATGATGGACCACACTCCACTGACATATATTCTCTCGCCTGTTGTGTATTCGGGTTCGGAAATGGGAAAGTTATGATTAAAAAATATTAAAATTAATGTTCTTGTCATTAAATGCGGTATTATAAGAACGGTACATATGGCCTAGAACAGGCCACGAAGGCACAGAGAAGGAGTAGATGTTTAGTTCTACTCTTTCTTTAACGTCGGAGCTATGTGGAGGTTGGTGATAAACTCCACGCCCCAGCCGCTTTACCCACGGGAATGACCCCATACCCATTCCATAGGAGGCTGAGTTGGCCCCAGGGACGGCCTGAATGGGTGCGGAAAATCTCGCCCCCACCGTGATTCGATCCCCTGACCGTCCAGGCCGTAGCAAGTCACTATAACGACTACGCTATCCCGGGCCAACAATACGATATAGTATAGAGGAGAAACTCGTGCACGGTTTTGGCAGACAGATAAGAAGAGAGGAGACGGACCGATACTCTAAGAGAAGAAGAGGAAGGGGATTAATTCGAGCCTGACGTACAGATATAAGGCGGTTAGTTGCTGACTGGATTTATCGGCCTCTTGTGAACACGGTAACGAACTCACAGTAGGCTTTCTTTTACAGCTGCAAAACCACCAGATTCTCAAGAAAATTACAGGTACTTTAAATAATATGTTTAGACCACAAAAACCCTTAAGAAAAAAAGAATAAAATTATACAATAAACTAGCCCTCCCAGTTTCGTTATATGGCAGCGAAACTTGGACCATTAAAGCAAGAGACGCCACAAGGATAACAGCAACAGAGATGAAATATATGAGAAGAACAGCAGGATACACTTGGACAGATTACAAAACAAACACACAAATTACAAATAAATTAAAAATAACACCAATTGTGGACAAATTACTGGAATACAAGAGAAACTGGATAAAACATGTAAATAGAATGTCGCGTAATAGATTACCCAGGGTAATGAAACAGTATTCTCCAGCTGGCGGAAGGAATCATGGCAGACCTTTGAAGAGACTTCTGGATACGTGAGACCGGAACGGGCTAACAAGTGGCCCAACTCCATGACAGATATGTGATGATAATGAACTACAGGCTGGAATCCTGTCTTCAAATCATTTATATCTCTATTGAGTTCTATGAACTCCTCATAATACAGTTTGCTCAAGCTCACCAATTTTACCTTCCAGTTTACCCTCAGTTTTTCCTGAAATGTCTGCAAATTGTTTGTTTATTTTGTCACAATGTCTGCTGGAATTAGCTTGGAAACTGTAAGCACTGCAATTTCGGCATTTTCTGTAATCTATAATTTCTAAAAAAAAAATCAAACCACGGTTTAAAATTACTTCATTCACATGTCATAACATCTCTCTAGCCGATATTTCGATATGCTTTCTGACAGTTTCCCATTCAAACGTTCTGTTCCCACTAACATGTAAGTTCTCCGAACCTGCAAACCTGTTCGACAATTTAAGGTGTTAACTTCCGCTCATTTAGTTGCTTGAAATGGAACCTTTCCTTATCACATGTCTGTTTTTCTCTCTAACTTTCGCCGCTACCAGACAGCGATCTTTCGGACAGACAGCTCCCCTGAAAAGTCGGACATAACGTACAATTGAATGTCATCAACTGTCTCTTAAAATGCTTTCAACATTAACATCAAGAGTGGTTAAAATGTATTCCTCAACGTTTCGATGCGGAAGGACTCTGACCTTGACAATTGGATAAATTACGTGGCAAATTTGACTACAATAACACAATTAGAATTCCTATATTCATGGTTACCCTCAATCCCTTTCGTCGAATTTAAAATATCTGAACTCCCCACTTTTGCAACAAAAAAAAATCCGCAATCGCAATTTAAAATATATGCCCCCCCACCCTACTGTTTTAAAATTAAAACACCTAGCGCAATTTCAAGTATCTCCAATTGCCAGTCTTGGACAAAAAAAAAACTCCTAACGCAATTGAAAATATCCCTTCTATCCAATTTTCTAATTATAACTCCTGGCGCAATTTCAAATATCTGCTTTGCCAAATTTTGCAATTAAACCTCCTATCGCAGTTTTCGTACAGTACTTATGTGAAGTTTCGTTCAACTGCTCTAACCACTCATTAAACCTTTCTTTGAATTTTCATTTTTATCCACATTTTGGACCGGCACATTCCGAAAAATAGTATGACACCAGCGACACTTAGCACTATATGAAACCTACTGACATTAATGCAGTAAACTCCCTTACAGTTTGATACTTTACTCCGGTGAAACACAAGTCATGTCAATTATTTAAGATTCATTTCCTTTTTTCAAAATAAGAATGCAAAATCTACTGCCCATTCACGGCCCACCTTGTTCAATCTGAACTCCTCTGCCACAGGAAAATCTAATTCGTACTTCGCCAGTTCTGTGGCCACCGTCTTTAGTAATGCTGGCTTACACGGGCACCTTACTTTTAACTTACCAGATTTCATGTTTATTTTCTATTGTTCATATCCCCCCCCCCCCTGGCTGAACGTAAGTCCGAGGTTGCATGTAGGGCGAAGAAATGTTAGTAACTCATTCAAAAACCAAACCTGGTGTGCAACCCCTTTTCGTCTGTACGAAACTACTTATTTATTATACGACAGAACATACGAAAAAACTAAATCATTTCATGGAAAATAGAATCCTCCGAGCGAAAATATCAGACTCTCGTATATTTCCACTACATTCCCATTCATACAATGTAATTAAATTCAAAATGGATCATCTTCTATTTACTCCGTGAAATTTCTTCATATTGTGAATTAATCCATTGTATCAGTGAACTATATCCATTCCTTCTACAAAACTTTCAGTTACGATGGCTCGATCTTACACTGAACCGCGCATATTCCCAATTATCAATTAACGATTCTGAAATACAAACTTTTATCTCTCATTAATAATGCAATTTCACACAGTATTGATCAGAGCTCTTTTCCAAACGTCTGTTAGAAGCCTTTAACATGCTCAGTGCCGTGTGCGCAGTTCTGTCTCTCAGACATACAGTGAAGCAGTGGGAACATAATAAATACAGGACGGTATTGGATTGTCTGGTATTTTAGAAAATATTTTACACGTCTGGAACTGCTGTTTTAAGTACTTTATTTCTATATGGAAAACGAAGTATCAGAAGTAAAGGGACTGTCAAACAGTCGTTTCGGCTGGATTATTTTTCTCTTAAGATTAGCAGGAATTCCGTTTAAAATGAAGAAAATGTCGACTCTTTACGCTATCTACATGATAACAGTGATTTCCTGTACATGCACTACATTTGTAGGGATGTTCTTCGATGTATACGTACATAGGGATGATTTGGGACACGTCATGACAAATATTCGTGTTTCGATTGCGCTCACGAACGCTCTATGGGTGTTTTTCTACTGCAGGTAAGCCAGAACACTGGACACCACCCTTCATACATTACAAACGTCTGTTTAATTTTCACAGTTTCACACTTCGAACAATAATAAAAAATAAACACAAATGTATTCCAAAAGCTATAAATTGAACAGAACGCTGTTCGTTCCATATAGGCATAATGTAGTTTAGCCTACGCACTTTATACGCTAAAGAACTAAATGGTTTTATTAAAATATGAAAGAACATGTGGAACTCATGCTCTTTTCTTTAGACCAGGCCTATAAAACTTTGCAGACTATGGTAGCGTTTAAAGATATCGTTGAAACAGGACTGTAAATTTAGCCCGTACGTCGCCAGTATAAGTAAAGATTGACTGATATATTGAAGTAGATCAAATGAGTTGTAACCTGTTACATTTTTGTCAAGGAAAATAATTGTTTTCAGGGCGAGCGTAAGAGAAACGTAGACAATGGAAATTATTGTTTCTACACCAAAGAGAAAATTTATAATCTTCCTTTCAGAAAATCTCTGCTAAGAATTTGGTTGTTCTTACGTAGTTTTACATCAGGATGTCAGAAAATTCGTTCTGTTCTTAAGTTTCTGTACCCATTTACCTGACTTTATATCACGGGTTGATTCCGTTGTATCAGGGTCAAACAACGCAGTATTGAACGTGCGATGGACCTAACGGACAACTTCACGTGGGAAGATCTGCCGACCAGAGAAGCTGAAACCGGACAGTTGACAGCGGCAGGATGGATCCCGCTCACTATGAAGTACAGCAGAAGAGCAGCTATTGGGCTCATATTTTTTCATACCGTCCAGTCAACAATACGAATGGTGACAGATCATGAAACGATATTCATAGTGTGGTACCCTTTCGACTGGACTGTTTCACCGTTCTATGAACTGGTTAACATCTCACAGGTAATGCTTTGTATCAATTAAATGAAAAATGGCTTTCACGTTTTGCATCACGTTGTGTTCTTATTTAACCCTTATCCTGCTAATGTGGAGAATATGGTGAGCTCCTTATAATGCCAGCAGATGGTAGATGGAATTTAATTCGGCGTTTAAAGTGTTAATGAAGAAACGTGTCGATATTTTCGTCTACAAAAAATGTTATTTTCTAGATGGTAATCATTCATTCACCTCCGAATACATGTTTCGACCGTCAAGACATTCAGAACTGTAAAAATGTAAATTGGGTTCCAGTTGCATGGATTGGTGTTACGTGACTGAGACTGCAGTATTACAATATACATACATACATATGTTATTGGAAGCACCTACATTAAATTAGGTTAAAGGTTAAAATAATGATCAGTTTTTCCAAAGCTGTAACTTCTTGTTTGATGATGTCCCGTACAGAAGGGAATCATGTTGAACACGTACTGGTGGAATCTGAAACGTGTAACATCGTAATGTCGTTTAATTATGTACATAATATAATAAGTTTGATGTGAATGGGGGGCGTTTAATTCTGTTCTCTCACTCTAGTTACAGTCCACAGAACAGAAACACGTGATTAATTAATACACCGCTAAGATTCACAATAATCTCGGTCACAAAGAACACAGCACCCACTCTCCTCACAATTACTGTTCATTTGTAAATTTTCCACAGATTTAACATCGCACCCCCTCCACCATCCCGCTTCTACATCAAACCACACGTCGAGCGTCACGTGATCTGCTCCCCAAACCAACAAAACACAAGCAACTAACTACAGACAGACGCGCACTGACACATGTGGAAAAAGCGACAAATGTGTGACATTTTCTATCAAGTTATTAAATTACTGTGTTAATACGTATCTATCATGTTTCCGGAGATAATTGTACCTTCACCACCTCCATTCCATGCTACTTCCAGGGGTTTAACTACACATACTACGTACTGGAATAATACAATAAAACAAAAGACGTTGAAAGTTAATTGGTTATTATAGCAATGAAATAAATGTACATGCAAGAACAATCTGTTTTATATACTGCGGCCTGTAATTGCGCATGTTCTGTGTACTGTATCCTTTGATATACCGTTCATGCCAATATTATAAATTCCACAGTCGTTCTCCTTCTTCTTATACCTCCACCATTCTTACCTAGCATTCTCAGTCACTTATTCAAAACCCACTACACGGTTTTATTGGAAGGGCGATTTTAGTGTAATTGTATTCGCGAAAGCACACAGAAGAGATATCACATAAAGGTCCCCAACTCTTTTTAATTGAACTCCAGACAGTTGTCTATTCAGTTACATCAAAATTTAACGTCGATTCAATCGGTTGTGTCTTTGCGGTCCATAAACGAAACACAAAACCTTATAAGAGTTAAATTCGGCTCGTAAAACTGAATACAAAAATGTTGTAACCAAAGTTTTTAATGTAAACTGACAGAAGTGTCACTAGAATTACCTAACTTTGTCATTGTAACGTATATTTAAGTGTTAAATATTCCTTTCTTTATAGTGTTTCACATCACTTGTATCGCTGGGCATAACCTGCGGTTTCCCGTCTCTCTTTACCGCATTCATCGTTATGGCCTGTAGTCAGTTCGAAAAGCTAAAAGCGGCCATATTGGATATCAGGCAGCAACATATCCCGTCTCGTCACGGGCTGGAAGATGAACTTGATAATGCAATTGCAAACTGCGATTTGCAAGCTAAGTTACATGCGTGCATTCGACACCATCAAGATGTAATGGCGTAAGTTTATAAGGAATTGGCCTAATATACTGGTGTAACTACATGTGGAAAACAAACATTTATGATGTTGTTACCAATCCTCTTTCAGACAAGCAACATAAAAATTATCATGAAATCAGTCCACTTTATTAGCAATTCTTATAATTACAGTGAAATATTGCTTATAGTCCTAGAATTACGCCATACTCTAATGTCCTTCACAAAACATTCCCTGTGCTGATATCAGTACACCTCTTCTCATTCGCAGGTACATGCAGCATCTGGAAGACGCACTGAATATCGGTCTGTGTGGTCACTTTCTGGTCTTATTAGCCGCAATGTGCTTCGCTGCTTTCTCTGTAGTTACGGTACAGTATAAGAATTGTTGCCACAGGTAACATTATAAACTAGCAGATTTCTTAAATGCGACAAAGTGTAGTTTGTTACATATTCCACAATTTTGAAGCTGAATTTTTACGGTAGAGCATCAATACAGAGCAATTTCAAAACCTTCCCTAGTTTCACAAGTCAAACTAACTGCAGTCAGTCCCACCGCCCTGAACATGTAACACTTCCCTTGTCAAGTTTCACATAAAGAAATGTTGCATCATTTGTTCAGACACGACAACAATGTCTGTTTCCCAGGTATGCCGTCCAGTGACGGACATATAACACTATCGCATTATGTCTCATACATTTGTTATTGACAGTTTCAACATACCGCGAGCAAAATAAAAACTTTAAGGCAATAAATATTTTTTATCCTTTTCTTCTTTTAAAGGCATTAAATATTTACCCACAATAATCTTGCAGTTAAGTCGACAGAAATATGAAATGTTCAATCCTTCAAATAAAATACTTTTTAAAACTTTCATTCGCACAAATGTGTCATACCGCCAGTCTCGGTAAACACTTATAATTTCAGTATTGTTTCATGTTTGCCCTGCATTTAAGCCCACACTGTTAGTATCAGCATTTTAAGCGTCCTTTACGGCATTCACTGGCAAGATGAATATACAATAGCACACAGCATTAAGGAAAGTGCCAATGTAAAAGCACGTCTTTCCCCCATGTCTCACCTTTCAATGCCAGCAGCTGTATCACTTATTCAGCTACCTTGTATGATAAACAATCGAAGTCGTTATTTCCTGGCCTGTGTCGAGACACTGAACATCCGCTCTCTAATGTCCTGAACGTATCCAAATACCTTCCACACACAGAATCATTCTTCTTGAACAACAGGCTCTATTTATTACTGACATGCTGGCTGACCCACTGCAATAAAACGCTTAACCGCACTCAACGTTTATAAAAGGTTTCAAGAGAGTTCATTGATGACAACATCAAAACTGGAAATTGACAGCATTAAAGCATTGCGAAAATTAAAGAAGCCATTGCCAAAGCTGAGTGATGAAGTTTAGAACATATTTAGTAATTCCGGGAGAGTTGCCGCGGAGGGAGATTTGCAGCGGAGGGAGAGTTACAGCGCAGGGAGTGTTGCCGAGGTTGGAGAGTTGCCGCGGAGGGAGTGTTGTAGCGGTGTTAGAGTTGCCGCGGAGGGAGATTTGCAGCTGAGGGTGAGCTGCAGCGGTGGAAGAGTTGCCGCGGAGGGAGTGTTGCCGAGGACGGAGAGTTGCCGAGGATGGAGAGTTGCCGCGGAGGGAGAGTTGCAGCGGTGGAAGAGTTGCCGCGGAGGGAGTGTTGTCGAGGATGGAGCGTTGCCGCGGAGGGAGAGTTGTAGCGGTGTTAGAGTTGCCGCGGAGGGAGATTTGCAGCTGAGGGTGAGCTGCAGCGGTTTAAGAGTTGCCGAGGATGGAGAATTGCCGAGGATGGAGAGTTGCCGCGGAGGGAGAGTTGCCGCGGAGGGAGAGTTGCCGAGGATGGAGAGTTGCCGAGGATGGAGAGTTGCCGAGGATGGAGAGTTGCCGCGGAGGGAGATTTGCAGCGGTGGAAGAGTTGCCGCGGAGGGAGAGTATCCGCGGAGGGAGAGTATCCGCGGAGGGAGAGTTGCAGTGGTGGAAGAGTTGCCGCGGAGGGAGAGTAGCCGCGAAGGGAGAATTGCCACGGAGGGAGAGTTGCAGCTGAGGTTGAGCTGCAGCGGTGGAAGAGTTGCCGCGGAGGGAGAGTTGCAGCGGAGGGAGAGGCGCCCCGTTTTTTTGATTTGTGGGGATCTGGCAATCGTCTGCAGATCACAGAACATGTGTTGGTTCAGTGAGTCTACAGGTGTGTTGTGAGTGATGGTAGTGAATATCGGTGCTGTTTTGTACGCATAAGGACTGGTTTTGTGCAGTGCGTTTAATAATTTTAAGATCGAATTTTTTTAGTGTGCATGAAATGTTCTTACTTAGCTCCAATCGACGTAACTTGTGTTCATTTTATTGCCTGTACAACACGTAGCCGTCATTTTCTTTACTGAATTCGGTAAATGGAGGGAGTTTACATGAGCGACATGTTTCGACCTCGTCTAGGTCATCATCAGACCCTAATTTAATAATACAGGTCTTACATAAATTAACTCATAAAATGCAAGTTGGGATCCCAGTTGCTTACAATGTATGTGAAGTAAAACTTGATAAAATAAGCCATTAAATATGTGTACACAGGGAGGATTTTCCAGTTGCGATGGTACATTAAAATACAAGTTATAATTAGGATTAGTTATCGGGTGTGCAAAAACACTGAACGAAGCGAATGTATATAGCCATTACAATAAGACAAATAAGTATGTTGCAAGCACTAAGGCCAAACCGTTGGACTTCGGGTTGACGTAGCAGCTATTATGTGTTCTAGAAGCAGTCTACCACCACGGCAACATCGAGCCAAATAAGGCACACTGCTTCAGCACGAAATGAACACACCGATGTTGCTTTTCGCAGAATTCCAATCAGCACACTATGTCAAGAAACACAACAAGAATCCATACAGCGCTGGCAAAAGGAATGGCAAAACTGTACCAAGGCGGCAATAACTAAACAATACTTTCCCACAGTTCAGGAAAGATTAAAAACTAAGATGAGAGTTACACAAAATATAGCGGCGATGAT
>JGI20166J26741_11715473_pt1 | contig 10744 bp, 13 predicted proteins | sample TergutCu122P5_FD_26741 | JGI IMG/M metagenome (IMG submission 26741) | reverse complement strand
ATGGAGCTATCGATGTTCTGCAATTTCGTAAGCTCAATATATTCAATTTTTTCCATATATTTGACTCTAGTGTCTAAGTCAATAATCGAATCCTTTTCTTGAACAAGCTCTTCCTTCTTATCATCGCTGAAGTTCCATTCCTTTATGAGTTCTCCATTTTCTCCACTATTGAAATCCCACACCTTGATTGTCTCCTCATTTTCTTCGTCGATGAAATCCCATGTTTTGAGGATCTCTTCCTTAGTAGCAACCTTAGCTTTAGTAGGCTTTTCTTCTTTATTATTATTATCACTAAAATCCCAAACTTTTATGGTTTCGGATTTTTTAATACCAGCCATATATCTTTCTCCTACAATTTATTACTTTATATCATATGTTTGATACTCAGAAAAATTACTATTTTTTTTATTTTAAAATATTAATTTTTTTAATAAAATCAGTAGCAGTTTTTTATATTGCGCATATGTATAATAATGATTAGAAAAAGAAAATATGTAGAAAAGTCACTGTACAATAAATGTTCAGTGACTAATTTTCATCATTTATGATCTTTTCATCATTTATGATCTTTTCCATTAAAGCGATCCTATGATAGCTTTGAACAGTATCAGGATGATTTTTCCCCAGCAATCTTTTCCTTATATCCAGAGCTTTACGATAAAAATCTAAAGCTTTGTCATTATCTGTTTTATACATATAAATCAATCCGATGTTATCATATACATTCGCAATATAAGGACTTAATTTCCCAAATTCTCTTACCCTTATTTTTAAAACTCTAAAATAATAACCTAATACTTTATCGTATTCTCCTTTACATTTGTAGACTCCTGCAATATCAACATAAACAGCAGCAGTATTTAAGCTTTCATTGCCATAAAGTTTTTTACAAAGCTCTAAGTTCTTAAAAAATATATCTATTGCTTTATCATAATCGCCTTTATCGCTATAGGCATACCCCATATTGGCATAAGACGTTAGAATAGAAGGATCTTCTTCTCCAAGCAATTTTTCTCTTATCTTTAAAGCTTTTAAATAAAACTCTAATGCTTTGTCATAGTCTTTCAGTCCGCTATAATCCAAGCCAATATTAGTATAGTATGTTGCAAAGGTCAGATCATCTTTTTCAAGGATTTTTTCATATATTTTTATAACCTTAAAATAAGACTCTAATGATTTAGCATAGTTCCCCAAATAATAATAAGCTCCACCTATATTGCTATGACAAGTGGCAATGTCAGAGCTTGCTCTTTCAGGCTCTTTTTCTTTTATTTTTAATGCCTTAAGAAAATATTCTATGGCTTTATCATAATCTTTTTTTCTATAATAAGCCCCACCAATATTAATATGGCATATATAAATCTCTTGATCATTGTTTTCAGGTTCTCTTTCCCTTATTTTTAAAGCAACAAAATAAAATTCAAATGCTTTGTCAAAATCACCTTTATTGCTATAAACAAATCCAATATTGTTATATATAGAAGCACTAACTTGATTTTCTTTTCCATACGCATCTTCACAAATATCTAAAGCATCAAAATAAAACTCCAATGCTCTATCATAATCTCCAAGATCGCTATAAGCTCCGCCAATATTATTACAAGAATTGACAATACCAAAATCATCTTTTTCCAGTGCTTTTTCTCTTATTTCTAAAGCATTAAAATAATACTCCAACGCATTATCAAAATCGCCTATTTTAGTGTAAACTTCCCCAATAGCATTGTATGAAGCTGCAACTAGAGGGTCTTCTTTTCCAAGTACTTTTTCTCTTTCTTTTAAAGCTTTAATGTAAAACTCTAACGCCTTGTCATAATCTCCTTTATATTTATATACATCTCCAATACTATTATATGTAGGAGAAGCATATGGTTTATCTTTCTTTTTTGTTTTTTCGTATATCATTAAGGCTTTAAAGAAATATTCTAATGCAACGTCATAGTCTTTTTTATTCTTATAGACTTCTCCAATATTATTATATGTTGAAGCAATATCTAAATTGTCTTTCCCAAGTTCTTGCTCAAAAATATCTGCAGCTTTAATAAAATAGCCTAATGCCTTATCATAATCAGCCAAATTATTGTATAGAAATCCAGCATTATTAAATAAATAAGCAATGTATAAATCTTTATCATTAAAATTCGTCAATATAGAATCAGCAAAAGGCAGATATTTAACACAAGTTTTAAGCTCTTTAGTTCTGTCAGAATATACTTTATCTCCAATGCAAGAAATTAAATACTTTGCTTCTGTAAAAGTTACTTTATATGTATGTTTTACAGCAGAAGCTAAAATACTGTAAATGGAATAAATTGTACCTTTTTTGATAATCCATCCTTTATTCTCAAGGCTATTTAAATATCTCAAATTTTTTTGATTAAAAAACTTAAGTGCATCTTCTTTTTCAATGGGTATATCAGGAAATAAGGAGAACAATTTTAATAGGCTTAATTCTTCATTTTTCAAATTAACGATTTTAAAGAGCTTTGATAAATTCTCTATGAAAGCATCGCTTTTTTCATCTAACCCTTGCAAATTGAATTTTTCATTTAATAATTTAGTTAAAAGCTCATCATAATTTAAAGATAAAGCTATTTTAGTTCTTATAAGAAACATCATTATCTTTACATTACAACCTGCTAATTTTATCAACTCTTTTAAATTTCTTTCATCATTTTCGTCTAAATCAATCCCAACTTCTTTGAAACTATTCATATAATCATCTTCTGTGAATTTATCGATTTTAATTGGGATAGTTTTATTAAAGTCTGTAGATTCTTTTTTGTCAGATTTAAATTTAATAATTTTATTCGTCACGTAATCACCCTATCTATTCTTTAAGAATAGTATATAGGAAAGGGATGGTAGAGTCTATAAAAAATTATATTTTTATCCTTTGCTTATATAAACTTGTGACTCTCAAATATAAAATATGTTATACTAAAAATAATATCAGTTACCACTCTCTCACTGATGCAAAAAAGAAACTCATTTTTATGATATAGATTTTTAATTTTTAGAATATTTTTGATTTATATTGGTAAAATCTGGACATACTTTTAATAATAAGGATATTATCACATATTTTACAGGAAGGATATAAAAATGGATACGAAGTTATCTTTGAAACTCGAACAATTTCTTAAGACATGCGATGAAGTCAAAAAACAATACGACTTCAATTTTGAAATTGTAGGAAAATGCGATGAAATAACATGTGATTATCTTCACAAACTAGAATTATCCAAAACTACATCAAATGAAAAAGCAAAAATGGCCACAGCTGAAAGGAAAAACAGATTAAAAAGAAGAGAAGCTAAGGATATAGTTGAAGTGGATGAACCATTGAGAAAATTCATTCTCTCACCAGAAGGAACAAAAGCTATCAACATGTTAAGACAAACTTTAGGTGATATCAGAAAAGTCGAGAAATATCACGAAAATAGAACATACGTAGAGAGAAATAAAATATAGAAGCCACTGTACCATGATTGCACAGTGGCTTTTATTTGCATATAATATTTTAAGAGATCTTTTACTACAACCATCTAAAAGAAGTGCATCGCTAAAGAATAAAAAAATTTCTCATTAAATTTCTTTTATGTTATACTTATATTAAAAATGGGGAATAATGGAAATAATATGATGGCTAAAATGCCAGATAGGAGTGATTTTCCATGAAAAATAATATAATGAATACAAAAGCACTGCCTGAATTTTTATTTAAACTGATCTCAACTGAAAAAGTTCGTGTTAAAGAAGAAGATGGAATTATAAAACTTACACCAATAGGAGAAAATATAGATTGTACAACAGGTTTGAGAGGTATGTTTGCAGATTTCCCTGAAATGTCTGTTGAAAATTTTTTGAAGCGCAAGCATGCGGATAAGGCATTAGATCTATGACCCACTACGTTTTAGACGCTTGTGCCTTAATCGCTCTTTTACATAATGAAACTGGAAGTGATAAAGTTACCATTGTTTTCAATAATGCCTTCATGGGTAAAGTAACAATCACAATGAATATATTGAATCTTCTGGAAGTCTATTATGATGCTTACCGCTTGTACGGCAAAGAACAAGCTAACTTGTTGTTAACTGAACTGAAAAAACGACCTATTTTTATTGAAAGAGAAATCACCGATGAAGTTTTTAGAGAAGCAGGAAGGTTGAAAGCATGTTACAAAATCTCACTTGCAGATTCAATCGCTCTTGCTGAAGCACTGGTTTCAGGAGGTCTACTTTTGACTGCTGATCACCATGAGTTTGACACGGTAGAAAAAATTGAGAATATTCGATTTCTGTGGATTCGTTAATATGCTAGAAATCGTTTAGTGATGCCATCTAAAATGAAAAATCAATTATAAATAAAATTTTCTTTAAGTGAAGCTCATTTTTATGTTATACTTATGCCAATAATGAACACAATAATGGTGAATAAATACAGATAGGAGTTTCCCCATGATTGATGAAGTAATTGATACTAAAGACTTGACAGAAATTTTATTTAAGCTGATCCAAACTGAAAAAGTTCTCGTTAAAGAAGAGGATGGTGCTATTCAAATTGTGCCTATAAACGAAAATGCCGATTGTACAATAGATTTGAAATAGATGATTTCAAAAGCTGTGGAAAAACACCACAGCTTTTTGATTTGTCTTATAATCACTCCTTTTTCTTGTAATGAAATGTAAATATGATTTTATTATATTTAGCAAAGGTTCTTACCACGAGCAAGTTTTTCCACAGTATTAGCTCGCTTGAGTACTGCTTTCGCTATAGCCTTGCTCCGATCTTCGTTAATAATATGAGATTTAGAGAATATTTCTATAATCTCTTGCTCAATTCCTTCCAAAGCATCAATATTAAAAAAGCTCAAGTCTGAAACAAGTTTGATTTGTTCTTCGTGAGTTTTTGCGAATGGCTGACATTTTCTCGGTTCTACAGTATCAAGAGCGTTATGCCAAAGAGATGTTCCACTATCGAATATCGGTGCAGCTCCGTACCATTTAAGTGTTTCAGCACTCCTAATAAAACCGAAATTAGTATAGTGTCTATCCTCGTTTGCGATGATATAGTCAAGCACAAGCATTTTGTTAATCGATGCACGAACATCTGGTATTTCTAAATAGTCACAACATCGCAAAAGATGTGAAAAGTCAGAGTCTCCATCATTCATCATTCTTGAATGAAACACCTTCCAAGCAGGAACAAGTTCTGTATCCTCAGAAAGAAAATTCTCACATAAACTGTATGGCTCGGTGCCATCGAACATCAGAGAATAAGTAACATGAGTAATTCCGAGCCTTTGCATAATTGCGCTTGCTATAACCTCGTTAAATGGCTCCTGTTTCCAAGGCTCACTGCTGCCTTTGACAAGAATGCGTTTTCCATTAGAAATAATCCATTTTTTTAAAAGCCAACCGTCAGAAGTGTTATCAGGAGATACGAGATTTATATTATTTCTGTCTGCAGGCTCGCCACCAAAGAGTATCTCCCCAACGTCTTTCGAAAAATCATTCTGGAAAAAATTGATATCCGCCCAGACAAGTCCTGAACCAAATGGACGAATCCAGTAATGATCAGACAAGCTAAGCCCGTAACATTTCAAAATCAGATACTCCGTCGATCTTCTTCCCAAACGAGTATACAAATTCCAAATACCGTAGCGACTTGCTGGAATAGATCGCCCTTTCAACCAGTCGTTCAGCTCACCGATATCTATTTTGCCTTTTATATTTTTAACACCTATAGGAATATGTTCTAAATTGTAAATTTTACCAATACTCGTTATGGCAACCGCAGACTCTACAATTGCGAGCTCACAAACTTCAATATTCTTGTGCATTAACGTACAATCCATTAGCTTCAACCATCCTTATAATCTCCAATTAATGAGAGCTATCTTCTAGTAATTCATTCACACCATCTATTCATTGAGAATATTATAAAATAAGTGATTATCATAGTCTACATATATTATGATTATATTCAATAGGTAAGCGAAATGTTCTCACCAAATTTTAGAAGATATTAATAGATGTGTGTTTGTTATTATAGTCATATTAGGGTATAATTATTGATATAAATTTGACTAAGGAGGAGTTGAAATGAATCCGATCATCAAATCATCCAGTGATATTCGTAAAAACTACAATCAGATTGCTGAATTATGTCGCAACAGTAAGGTTCCAGTTTTTCTTACCAGAAATGGCTCTGGAGACACTGTCATCATGGATATTGAAACTTATAGCCGAAGAGAAGAAGATTTAAAATCTGCTGAACGGCTTTTAGCAGCAGAGCGAGCCCGTCTGGAAGGAACAAAAGGATACACAGTTGAAGAATTTAAACAGAACATGAAGGAAGCGATAGCGTAAGATAATTCAAGTTGAAAATAGAAAAGTTAAGAAATACCACGAAAATAGAGTATACGTAGATAGAAATAAACTTTAAAGGTCACTGTACAATGATTGCACAGTGACCTTTATTTGCATATAATATAATAACAATATTAACTAAATTATTAGTTAATGAAATTTAAAGGGGATCTTTTAAGTGAAGAAATTCTTATCTATTTTGTGTGTACTAATGATAATATTATCTGGATGCAACGGTACTAATGTAAAAGAGCAGTCTACTACAAACAAGCTTTCAACTGAAACATCAGGAACCTTAACTACCAGCCAATCTCAAATTGGTCAAGCTCAGGTTAGCGATAATAATACATTCCTTCCATCTGAGCATTTACCAGAGGAATTGACCAAGATTATAAGCGTAAACAGGGAAGATGTTTTTAAACAAATAGTTATATCGAGTGTCTCTGAAATCGTCAAAAGATATCAGACTACAGGACTGGATCAGGAAACCGATAAAAAAATTGCAGAAGCACTTAAGGAAGCAAATAGCGGTACAGGTAATATCACCGTTCCAAAGACTCTTACACATGAACAAATCTTGAAGGAACTAGATTATTTGTTTAATCTTCTCAAATATGGTTATGGTGGATACACGTATTTTGGCGGAGATAAAGTTTTTGATGTTGTAAAACAAGCAATGCAAGCGAAATTATCAACAATGAGCGATCCATTAAGCACTGTGGATTATGGGAGTCAGCTCCTTGTACCATTTTTAATGTCAGTTATCGTTGACAATCATTTTATTATTGGTACCGATAAAGGTAGCGTACTCATTGGCAGGACAAAGATATTTTATTCTTGCGAGGATTTATTTTTCTATAAAGATGGAGATAATTATACAACTGTTATTGATGGAAAGAACTATAGGCTTACAGATGATACAATTAACACATATAAGGCGTATTTAATTCCTACAATTGATAAAGACGGAAAGTTAGCTTATATTTTTGGTATAATGGGTATTCCTAATAATGTAAGTATTTCACCAATGACGATAAATCTTGAGGATATGCAGACAAAAGAAGTTAGTGATTGTATTGATGGATAATTTAACTGTTTCTGCAGGTGAATTGTTTATCAGTTATCTTCGTCAAATGGATAATGTTATTTTCGTAGGAACTTCTACTACGGGAGCTTTAACTATTAGTGATGAGGCAGAGAACAATAGATTGCCTGAAAGCAAATTTCACATATACTTTGGAATAGGATTAAATATACGTTCAGATTTATCTCAGTTCGAAAGTGTAGGTTTTGCTCCAGATCTTTGGGTGCCACCTGGAGAAAGCCTAGATCGTGTAATTAAATTTATCGAGCAATATAAGTTAAAACCTTGAGAAAAATAAAGGTCACTGTACAATTACACTACGCATTTACATTATCAAAAACAGGTTGTTCGCCAGAAGCTATTTTGTTCTTAACTTCCTTTATTTCAATATATATAAGTGTAAATGTCTATCCAAACCTTTACCTATATATTAAATTTAAAAGTCACTGTACAATGATTGTAAAGTAACTTTTATTTGCATATAATAACAATAAGATTGTTAATGACTAATGATCAAAATTTCGTAGGAACTTCTACTTTTGGATGTTTATTTGGTGGTTACCTAAATTAGAAATAAGAGGATGATTTATGAAAATCTTGGAAACAGAAAGGCTCATACTGCGTGAATTTACTAAAAATGACTTCACTGCCGTTCATAATTACGCTAGCTGCATGGAAAACGTGATCTATACAATTTGGGGACCGAATACCAAAGAGCAAACTAAGGATTTCATCGATTTTGCAATTTCAAAAGCAAACGAGAACCCATGCACAGATTATCAATATGCAGTTGACTTAAAAAATACTGGGAACACAATAGGTGCTTGTAACCTTACTCTGTCTTTTGACGAGGCTGAAATAGGATGGATTTTGCACCAAGATCATTGGAAAAAAGGATATGGACCAGAAATTGGGAAAGCTCTGCTTAAATTTGGCTTTGAGGAATTAAATCTACACCGTATCACTGCCCATTGTGATGTCGAAAACTACGGCTCTTATCGAGTGATGGAAAAAATCGGTATGCGCCGTGAGGGAATTTTTATCGAAGGTCGAGTGGCAAATAAAATATCGGACAAGAAATATGGTGACGAGCTCTCTTATGCTATCCTCAAAGACGAGTGGGAAACAAAGAAAAAAATCGAGTACTATAACCATTTGCCAGTGATATTTGACGATTTTATAAAACTGCCAAAACTTTCAGATGGAGAGATTTATCTTGTTTGTACAGCTAAAAACCCTGCTATCCCAGAAAAGAAATTCGTCCCTGCTTATAGTTTTGCCATTTGCAAGGATGGTGAAAAGATCGGTGAAATATCATTAAGGATCGGTTACACAGATGGTCTGTTTTATGGAGGTCAAATCGGCTATAACATCGATGAAAAATATCGTGGCAATGGCTATGCTGCTCGTGCCTGTCGTTTGCTTGCACCAGTGGCAAAAGCTCATGGCATGGGTAAACTATTGATCACCAACGACCATGCTAATATCGCTTCACAAAGAGTTTGTGAAAAATTAGGAGCCCGGTTAATCTATAGAGGACGAACGCCAGAGTGGCATGATCTATATAAAGAAGGACATCGCTTTGGAAATGTTTATGAATGGAGCGTGGAATAAATGGAGCTTATATTCCAATTGTTGTTGTTTTGATTATTCTTATTATTTCGAGTTTTGTTTATTATATTTGTAACTTGCAAAGTAACTAGGTCAAAAGTAATTTTTTGATCTATATTTTCAATACTTATTGAATCGTTAGAAATAACTTTAATTTTACCAGTGCCATTATTCCATTTTACTTTTTTCAAATTTTTAATCTTGCCATTACTTTGATTGCCTATGTTCAAGTTAATTTGGTCCTGTTTTGTATCTTTAGTGAAAAAGTATATATTTTCATCATTATAACCAGATATAGTCATTCCAGGAATAATAGATTCTGAATCAGTTGCTTCGTATACAACATCATTATCGTTTTTCATAATCTTATCATTAACCTTACCATTTGCGAAATAAGGGCTTAAAACGATACTGTAAAGATTATTCATATTACTATCCCATTTGAAATCAATACCACCTTGTTTTGTTACATTTGACAAATCATCTTTATTTGTAACTATGTAGACATTAAGTGCAGGATTAACATGAGCGGTTAATGCCACACGATGATCATCAATCCATTCAAGATTTAATGGGTTTGTAAAAAGCATATTTACTAAATTAGCTAATGCAGGTATAGTATGAAAACTAAAATATCCTATTGCAAAAATAGCAACAAGAGCTATTGTTATAATCGATGTTCTTTTTTTCATATAAAATATCTCCTATCGATGTTCTTTTTTTCATATAAATTATCATAATCAATTTTAAAAGGCTATGGGAACACCACAGCTTTTTTTAAAAAAATAATTATTTCAATTTTGTCCAACATATCTCACAGCAATGCCCTCATCATAATCGTAAATTATATCTATAATATCACCCAAAGCTAGATTTTCTTTTCCAAGCAGCTCATACATTTTACCAAGTTTTAAATCTGCTCCATTAACAAGAGAAACATTATAACCAGTTAGTCGAACCATATAACGATTTTTCCTGATTTCCTTATCTACAATTGCAGTTCCTATAGTACCACTCTCTTTTAAATGTATGATCCTTCTTCTTAAAGCATTTTTTCTATACCAATATCTTAATATAATTATTTCAGAATTGGTCAGCCACTTAACTCTAAATTTTATCTTTTAATCCTAGAGGGTTCCATTGATGGTTCCATTAGTCAAAAAAAACTTTTCATCTTAATTTTATGTATTTCCCTATTCTCAGCTATTTTTCTCCCAACAAACTGTACACCAAGCACTCCATCGACCTATTCGACTAAGTTCTACGGCGATGGACATAGATTTTTATTTCGACACTGTTCGGAATATAGGGTCTCCCCATCTATTCAATTGTGCTAGGTTAGACAGCCAAGATTTCATTTAAGCTTTTCCCAGTAACCTTCTCGATTAAACTTCCATCTAAGAATTTTCCATCATAGTAAAATTTAATATGCTCTTTATTTACGTTGACTTTTATCATCCTCTTAACATACTTCTCTGGTTTTGTCTTTGAAAATTTAGTGTATATGAATTCTTTAAAGTCGACTATAGTATTAAACAAATCCTTTAAAGCTTTAATGTTCACTGTAATTGTTACATTTGTATTTTGTGGCAAAAAATCCTTTATGAAATCTATTTCCCTTCCGATTACATCCTTCTTTGCATTTGCATCTTGTGTTAAAACTTGTAATTTATGG
>JGI20166J26741_11715362_pt1 | contig 10744 bp, 11 predicted proteins | sample TergutCu122P5_FD_26741 | JGI IMG/M metagenome (IMG submission 26741) | reverse complement strand
AATAAATGTAAGATATATGGAATAGAATTAAGGGTAGTAGATAGATTTTATCCAAGCAGTAAGATGTGCTCAAAGTGTGGAGCAATTAATAAAAATCTTAGATTAAGAGATAGAATATTTATATGCCCAGAATGTGGATTTATAATTGATAGAGACTTAAATGCAAGTATAAATTTAGCAAATGCAAAAATATACAAAGTAGCATAAAAAAGTCAATGTATATATGTACCGATGGCTTAGTCGGGAATTTACGCCTTTGGAGTATCATAGCAAATGTTAGTAGGTTTATACCGAGGACAGATACGAAGAAAAAGGAATTTTCTTGATATGAATATATTTGTTCATATTTTAAGTAGCAGAGTGTTTATCTTGTTAGCAGTGAGCTATTCAACTCTAAAGGATAATTTGGTTAAGTATTTTGGCAAAGTAGCAGATAATAATGAAACAGTTGTTGTTACTGGTAAAGATGAGAAGAGTGTAGTTATAATCAGCATGGAAGACTATAATGAAATGCTGAAGCAGATTAATAATGCAAAATACCTCGCCATGTTAGATTTGTCTATATCGCAAATGAAGTCTGGTCAAGGAACTCTTCATGATTTGATTGAGGTAGGCGATGAATAAGTTATGGACTGATGTTGGCTGGAATCAGCATATTTGATGAATAAAATAATAGTCTAGAAGCTAGGGAAAAGAATCTCAGGCTTCTTTTCTTAAGCAGTAGACTTGGGACAGGAAGTGATTTTTATTAAGGGGAGATTTGACAAGGGAGATGAAGAGAAATGGAAAGAATGACAGCAGAACAAGCGGCTGAAGCGGCAAAAGGGTTGACTTTTGAAAAAGTATGGGCGGCATTGATGGAAAGTCGCCAATTGGTAGAAGAAACTCAAAAGCAGATGCAAGAATCGCAACGAAGAATAGAGGAATCACAACAAAAAACAGAGAAGGTTATGCAGGAATCACAGAAGGTTATGCAGGAATCACAGAAGGTTATGCAGGAATCACAGAAGGCTATGAAGGAATCACAACGAAAGACAGACAAAGTTATAGCAGATTTGTCTAAAAATATCGGTGGACTTGGCAATACGCTTGGACGATTTACAGAATCTATGTTTTCATCAGAACTATGGAAAAAGTTTAATGAAATTGGATTTACATTTACCAGGCAAGCCCCTAGAATGAAATTTTTTGAATACGGACAGGTTCTTGCTGAAGTAGATTTCTTCCTTGAAAACGGAGTATATGCTATGGCAGTGGAAATTAAGACTGAACTGTCAATAAGTGATGTTGATGATCATTTAGAACGAATAGGAAAAATCCGTCAATATATGGACTTGCGCAAAGACATGCGTAAAATCGTAGGTGCTGTTGCTGGAGGAATTGTTTCCGATAATGTCTTGAGATATGCTCAAAAGAAAGGACTTTATGTAATTGTGCAAACTGGAGACTCTGTTGCAATCGCTGCTGTGCCTCAAGGTTTTAAAGCACAAGAATGGTAAATTATCTATTTTTTTAGGCGAGGGTATTGGGTTTAATACTTCTGTAATTTTAATTGAGAAATATACTCATGATTAGAAAGATGGTGATTTTTATTAATAAAGATGATTTTTTATCCGAACTAAATGAAATTATCAAAGAAGAATCTTATGAATCATTAAAAGAACTGTTTTTAAAGTTTGCACTCTATATGGACGAAGAGATGTATGAAAGTGCACTTAAAGCTATTAGAAAACCTGTGGAAATTATACCAAGTATAAAAGTAGAATTAGATAATGCTTATTTACTGGATGTGACTTTAAAATTATGCAAGGAAATTGAAGGCGGAGAATATGAGTTCACTTATAGATATGGAGACCGTGATGACTATTATGATTATTATGGTGATTATCAAAATTATAGGGATTATGATGAGCTATTTTTAAAAGATGAAAATGGACTATGTGAAAAAATAGTTGTTATCATTGAGGCTTGTAAAAACTATCTTTTTGATAAAAAATATGAAGAAGTATTTAAAGTATACGATCTTTTATTTGGTTTTGAAATAGAAGTGTATGGTTATGATCATGATGATGTAGATTTAACTGATTTATTTAGACAGTATTTTATAAAATCTGATTTAAAAAAAGTGTTGATGTATTATGCTTATTCAGCTCTTATGGTTTTAAGAGGTGAAGAAAGGTGCGAAAAGATATATGATATTGAAGACTTAGCAGGGTATAATATCGATATTGCAGATGTAGAGAAGATTGGTGAAGATGATATTCCTGATAGAATAGAGTTTGCAGATGAATGGATAAACCTTCTTAAAGATATTTATGAAGGTGTGGAGCATTTGCTTATCGAAGCGATTAAATTCAAAGGTGGCACTCAATGCTTAAAAGATTTTGTATCTAAATTTGGTGAGGATTGTCCTGATACTTATATCGATCTCATTGCCACATTAAAAAATGAAAATAATTTAAATGAAGCAATTAAGTTTGCAATGGAAGGTTTAGATAAAGAGAAAATAATAGATAAGAAACGTGTTGAAATTGCTGATTTAGCATATGATATTGGAAATAAAATTGCTGATGATATTGCAGTAAAAAGAAGTATAATAGAAGGGTTTAAGTCATCTTTAGATTTAAGCCATTTCATAAGATTATTCCAATTAAATGATGAAAAAATAATGAAAGATATGGTCAAGTATATGGATGATAGGAAAGATCAAGCGTCTTTAAAGTATTATCTTTATATGCATTTCTTAAATGGAAATTATGAATTAGTTTTAAATGAATGTAAAGAATATAAGGATAAGATAATAACATATAGGGATAAATATCCAAGGCACGTTTCTTTTCATAAAAGCCTTAGAGAAAATATGGTTAAAGCAAAATTCGATTTAAAAATTTAAAATACTTAAGTACGCAAGGATGGTGGTAATTATGAATAAATCAACTTTTTTATTTAAATTAAAAGAATCTGTTGAAAAAATATCTCATGAAAAATTGAAGTATGCAATTATGCAAATTGCTGAAGATATTAATAATGATAAATATGAAGATATCCTCAAGTTATTTAAAGAGCTGGGTCTAACTGATATTGAAATTGTCGAAGATGAAGAAGATGAGCTGGATGAAGAAGGTTCTTTAGTCAATGATACAATAGAACTTTGCAAAGCCATTGAGAATGGAGAGTATTATTTTCAATATATTGATGAGGAAGAATTTGACGACAATGATGACTATGATGACGATGATTATTATGATGATTATAGGTCAGACGATTTACCTTTAGATGAAGAAGATTATACTTTAGAAGATAGAGATGATCTTGGTCCAGAGATTGAAGGTTTTCTGGAAGATGCTATTAGCTATGTTGTTCAGTATAAGAGATATGAGGAAGCTTACAAAACGTTTGACCTATTATTTAATGTTAAAATACGTGTAGATGGTTATGATGACATCGATATATCCACATTATTCAGTGAACGCTTAATAGATGAAATAACCTTAGAAGACACGTGCCTCTATTATGCTTATTCTGCCATCATGTTTTTAAGAGGGTTGGACAGATGCGAAAACTTATATAGAATCATGACAAAGACATATTCTGAAATTAAATTTCAAGATATAATGAAAATTATGGATTTTGCGATTCCAGAAGAGGAAGAATTTAAACATGAGTGGATAGAATTTCTTTTAAAACAGGATGTAGAGAGAAGCGAGGATATTATAATCGATTCAGTAAAGTTTTTTGGTGGAATAGAGGCTTTAGAGGATTTTGCCAAAAAATATGGTGCAAAATATCCAAAGAGCTATTTAGACTTGATTTCTATCTATAAATCAGAAAAGAAATTAGATTTTGCAGTAAAATCCGCTGAGGATGGATTAGCTAACATAAAAGGACAAAACTCAAATAAAACTAAAATGGCAGAGATGTTATACGAAATTGGAAAAGACGTAAACGATTCTAATGCTATTAAGATAGGAACCATGGAAGCTTTTAAATCAACTTTAGATTTAAACCATTTTATGGATCTCTATAAACTAAATGATAAAGAGATTATAAAAGAAATGACTAAATACATGGGCGAATTTCCGATAAAACAATCATATAAATTCGACGATTCATATATACATTTCTTAAATGGAGATTACGAGTTAATTTATGATATGTGTAAGGAAGATAAGGATCATCTGAGTTGGAGCTGGAGCCATAGTTTTAAAGAGCACATGATCCCCTTATTCACTGCTCTCCTTGCGAAAACAAACCCTATAAATCCTTGTATAGTGAATTTTATAAAGTATAATTTTCAGTATAATAACAGGTTCGAAGAATTCATTAAACTATTAGCTTCTAGTTTTGAAGAGATATCTGAAGCTGATCATAAGAAATATATGAGTTATTGTCTATCTGAAGCTGAATATAGTGTAAAGAAGATAGTAGGAGGGCAAGATAGATATAACTACGATAAGATTTCTGCACTTATTGTTTCTTTAGCAGAAGTCATGTTATTGAGTGGAAATTATGAGAGTGCTATAAATTATATAAAGCTCAATAAAGATAAATATCCAAAGCATAGATCGTTCCATAATGCATTGTTAAAAGATATTAAACTTGCAGGGATTAACATGAATTTTTACAAATTATAGATAAGGATGGTGATACTAATGAACAAAACAACTTTTTTATCTAAGCTGCGAGAAGCTGTGGAAGGAGAATCAAATGAAGTGATTAAGATGCTCTTTGTGCAGGCTGCCAATTATTATAGAGAAGATAAGTTTGATGATGTCCTTAAATTATTTAAAAGAAATGATAAAACCATTTTCATCGATGAGGATTATAACTTGCTGGATAAAGCTACGGAACTTTGTGAAAGAATAGAGGATGCAGAATACGATATCGACTGGGGTTGGGGATCTTGGGATGATGAGGATAGTTTATTCGATAATGATGGTCTTGGTAAAGAAATTCAAGATTTATTAGAGAAGACTATAAGCTATGTGATGGCTAAAAAGTATGAAGAAGCATATAAAGTGTTTGATATGCTATTTGATGTTTCTATTCCAACCAATGAATCTGATGATATTGACATAGAGACTTTATTTAGCAATGACTTAATCAGTTTAGATTTAACGGATGTAACATTATACTATGCTTGCTCTGCTATTATGTACTTGAAAGGGATAGATAGATGTGAAGATTTATATTATATAATGGGCATTTCAAATTATAGCATTAATTTGCCAAGTATTGTAGCAATTAATTAAAAGGGGAAAACAAAAGCAGAACTAAAATAGCAGATCTTTTATATAATATCGGTAAAGAAATAAATGACCCTGATAAAGTAAGAGAAGGGCTTATAGAAGGCTTTAAATCCTCGTTTGATATAAAGCATTTTATTGGACTATACGAGTTAAATGATAAAAATGTTCTAAAAGAATTAGTTAAATATATGGATAAAAACCAGTTAAAGCCACCATACTATCACGATGATTCATTCATTCATTTTTTAAATGGTGAATATGAGTTGATTTTTGAAAGGTGTAAAAAAGACAATAACTATCTGGGATGGAGCTCAAGTGAAAAAGGAGATATGATTCCTTTATTTGTGGCTCTTTTAGCAAAGAATAATCCTGTGAAACCTTGCAGCGCAGATTTCATAAAATCTAAATTTCACGCTTATGATGAATTCGATGACTTTATTAAGATTTTACCGCTCAGCTTTTTAGAATTATCAGATGAGGACCATAAGAAATATATGGATTATTGTCTGTCTGAAGCGGAAAAAAGGGCTGAGGCTATACTTAGAGGGCAGCATAGGAGAAGCTACAATAAAGCTGCTGCATTTGTGGTTTCTTTAGCAGAAGCTATTTGCTCTAATGAAGGTGAAAAGAAGGCTGAAGAGTATATAAAATCATATAAGGCTAAGTATCCAAGGCATACTGCTTTCCATGGAGAGTTGAGGGTAAAAATTACTCTTGCAAAACTTAAGATGAGCCTTTAAGGATGGTGAATAATGAACAAATCAACTTTTTAATAAAATTAAATATCATTTAAAAAACGCATAATCTTTATTAGAATGCATATAATTAGCTTATATTAAAAGGAGGGGGAATTATTCATGTATTGTCCAAAATGTGGCAGCGAGGTTAAAGATGGGAATTTCTGTAGCAATTGCGGAACACAAATTGACTTAAATAGCTCACAGCAAAATCAGCAGTCTCAATTCAGCTATCAACCACAATACACATATCCTTCATCAAATATGGTTGACTATAGTTATGTACCAGGTAGCTTTGTAGAAAGGCTGCATAATTATGGGAAATCCAATTTATTTTTGATTGGGATAGTTTTATTCACTGTAGGAAATATGTTTACCATCTTTAGCACGTTCAATATCTATAGTATTATTTCAATAATTCTGATGATTTTACCTATAATAGGCTTTTGGCTCATATTTATTGCATCTAAAATGCCTAAAGTACCAGAAAAAACGATGACTGCTTTAACATTGTTTAAAGTCTATATTATTATAGCCCTGGTTATAGGCGGTTTGGTAGCACTTGTGTTGCTGATTGTATCTGTTGTATTCATTGCTGGTGCTGGCGCAAGCCAAAGTTATTATACCATTGATTCCAGTGGAGTTGGAGTCATGATAACTATAGGAATCATAATTTTGATTATTGCTGCAATTGTGGTGACACTCGCTGTAATCTATTATAGATCTGTGCTAATGCTTATAAGTGGAATTCAAAATGGGATTGCTAATAATTCTTTCAATCCGCTGCCTGGAATAAAAACATTCACTATATTTACCTATATAATCGTTGCGTTTGCAGTGTTGGGTATACTATCAATGGCTGCTTCCACTGGTACAATAAACGAATTAATGAATGATACATATGGTTCTATTGATGCTATTAAACCATATATAAGTTCTTTTAATGTCACAGCATTTTCAATAATATCTACACTTGCATCAAATGCGGGAATTGTTATATGCATAATTGTATTAAATAAGTTTAACAATAACCTCATCTATAATAATTACAACAAGCAGCAAAATTTTTAATAAGCCTTTGTTTATTATAAGAGTTTCGCTTATTTTTTAGCGAATCTCTTTCTTATTTTAGACTAAACAATTAGTTAACTCCAAAAAATCATATTTTATTGCTAATATGAGATGGTGAATAGCAACTTTTTATTTTATCTTCGCCATATCCATCAAAGTTTTTGACATCAGTTTTTTAAGCACAATCACATCGATAGAGCCTTTAAAATACCCCAGGTCCTTCTCATTAAACCTCACATTAAGCACATCTTTAAATTTACCATGCATCCTAGAAGCCACAGCGGAAGCTTTATCTCTTTTAAAATCTAAAAGATGCTGCATCAATGGACTTAAGAGAGCCTTACTTACTTCAATGGTTATCTTGGTCTTTTGAGGCAATATTTCATTGATCCTCTTTATATCTTTTTCTAATTGTTCTACAGTTATATCCTCTTTATTTGTCAAGAGTTTAAGCCTAAAGATCGCTTTAACTCCTTCTTTGCCGCAAGTCTCCAAGATTCTCTCTTGTACATTTTTTGGAACTTTGGTTAAATAAGTGGCAGCCTGCATTGAGATCTCATCATCATACAACAGAGTCTGCGCCGGTTCACATAAACTCCTTACCTTTAAATAATTAAACACCGTGGATTCACAAATCTTAAACTGCTTCGAAAGTTCCATACCAATGTTTTTCGAATTACGATAAATTTTAGTCTTTTTCATAATTTCATAGTTTTCAAGGAGTGCACGAACCATATTTCCTTTAGAGATCTTTCGGAAACTGATGTTCGATTCTATCATCATCGAGCGAATAAAAAGTTCGTCAACTTCTTCAAAAGGTATCACATAGCAAGGTATATAGCGGTATTCTTCCAAAAACTTTTTTTGGTATATATTGCAATAAGCCAGCAACCTGCATCGACCAATTATTACATTATATCTTCCAAATTTATCGACTGTGACATAAATCGGGTAAATTAAGCCTGTGTTTTCAATAGACCGGATGAGATCAACCTGTTCCATTTTGCTTGGCCATTCGAACAAATTCCAAGGCGCAAAGTCATCGTTTATTATATCAATATCGATTTTCTTTACTTCATTAAAGAATTCCGGCTTTTCATTAAATATCTTGGACCTTCTTAAGAGAACATCGGTATCATGCTTTCTCATCTCTTCAATAAACTCAGGGGAATGGTTTAAAGGGATTTCCTCAGCGAGTATCCTTGTGCGGTCAGTTTTAAGCCTATAATTTGGTCTAAGATCCTCTCCTATTATAACTCTTTCTTCTTTAATTTTCTTCATGGTCAAATCCTCCAAAATAATATTAGTTATTATCATCATATGCTCAGAAAAAATAAAGGTGATTCTTTGCAAGAAATAAATTAAAGATCACTAATTGATTAATGATCTTTTATTCGTAGTGAATCATATCATAATCTCACCTCATTCTTCATCAACTTATTATAATGTAGATTAACTTATATTTCAATAATGCATATTGAGTTATTATATATTTTTAACAATTTTTTAATAATATTAAAAATAGAAGAAAAACAGAGATAATTAGGGAAAAGTATAAGTAAATGTGAAAAAAATGTTAACAACGGTATTTGAAGTAATAGAAATAATTAGTTATTATATATGTAATACAACATTTAGTTAAAAAAAAGTTAATAAAAAGGAGAATATATATGAAAAGAATAATAAGAGACCCTTTTAGTTCAATTAGCCATTTGATGGGATTTTTAGCAGCCATACCCATATTATTATTTTTAATCATAAGATCAAGAAATACATATTCCATTATTTCTTTTGCAATATTTGGAGCATCTTTAATGCTTTTATACGGCGCAAGTGCAATCTATCATGCAGTTATTACAAATGAAAAGGTAACGGAAATATTTAGACGCATCGACCATATGATGATATTTGTGTTGATTGCAGGTACATATACTCCAATTTGTTTAATAACTTTAAGGGGTTTAACAGGAAATATTTTATTCGCAGCGGTTTGGATCTGTGCTATTTTAGGCATTATATTTAAAATTTTTTGGATGGATGCTCCAGTATGGATATCTAATGCTATATACATATTTATGGGATGGCTTGCCATATTCGCTTTTTATCCAATTATAAAATCTGTTTCAATTACAGGAATTGAACTTGTGCTTATAGGCGGAATTTTTTATACAATTGGTGCTGTCATATTTGGATTAGAAAGACCAAAGCTATCCGCTAAATATTTTGGATCACACGACCTTTTTCATGTATTTGTACTATTAGGAAGTGCATTTCATGTGATATTTATGTTCGCTTGCGTTCTTTAAGAAATTAGTTTTTTAGTTTAAATTATGTATATTTTTATATATAAAAGCATAAAAACATAAAAACATAAATAATGAATAAATGTCACTGCTATAATTTTATTTTCGTCACGGTGACGACTATTTCGTCACCGTGACGAAAAAATTCTAAGCACCTTACCATATAATAAGAACGAAAATGCCGACTATTCTCTTCAAATCCGTCAAGACACTATTAATGCCGAGTTGGCTTATAATGGTTGGCTAGTGACAGTCAGTAAATGCATTAAACATGCCACTGTAGTGATAACAATACATTACCAATCAACTTCACTTTCTGGTATGCATTCGGAAATAGGTGTATTAAGTCCTTCTATGATGCTTTCCTTTATGGATGGTATTGATGATAAATAAAGTGTTTCTATTAATGCGTTATAATCTTCTTCACTGATTAAAACTGCATTTCCATCCTCTGTGCTGATATTTACAGGTTCATTGAATTTTATCGTTTGTTCCAATATACCTAAAATGTCTTTTCTGAAATTGGTAATATTAATGTTTAACATTATTTCACCTCACATTCAGGTTTATTATAATTTAGATTGATTTATATTTCAATATATGCATATGAGCTTATTTTATGATATTTTAAATAAATTATGAAAGTTTTACTTCCTTTTTAAGCTATAATATATTATCCTATAAATAATATTAAGTAGTATGACAAGATGTTTAGGAGGAAAAATTGTTTCATGAACAATAATAAGCTTGAAAAAGAAGAATTGGAATACTTAATAAATGAAGTTAAAACTCTGGGAAATTATATCTTTAATGAAGATGAGGAATGTTTTTTTGCTGATGCTGAAGTTGTAATTTGTTTAAAAGAGATCGAAGATGGAAAGTATATTAGTTCAGGTTCATATTTTTTTGATGGATATGAAATTGGATTAAGTGATGATGAGGCAGAAAAGTTAGTTTTCTTTGGAAATGAAGATTATGTGCGTGAAAAGGTTTTAGAACAATATAGCTTAGAGCCTGAGATGTTTATGAATTATCCAATTATTTATCAAAATGTTTTTGTTAAATTTGTGGAAAAATAAATAAAAAATTCATATAATAAATAAAATATGTTTAAAAAATTGACTTGTGTTAATAATTATAATAGAATAAAAATGATAAAATAAAGTGTTGAGGATAAAAAATAAAATTAATGATAAAATAAAACGTTGATAAGGAAGAGTACTTAATAAAAAGGTATTGTATAACTTCGTCCTTTTGGATGGAGTTTTTTTATTATAAGGAGGCTTGTATGTACAAAAAAATAGATCAAGAGAGGACCTTTCGCCAAAAGGAAGATGATATCTTAAAACTTTGGGACGAAAAGGATATTGTGAAGAAGAATTTT
>JGI20166J26741_11715251_pt1 | contig 10744 bp, 3 predicted proteins | sample TergutCu122P5_FD_26741 | JGI IMG/M metagenome (IMG submission 26741) | reverse complement strand
GTCATTCACTACGCACGGACGGTCTTGTGTGCAAGGAAGTGGGTGGCTTGTGCCTCAGGTTGCACTATTGCACACCTGGGTTGGTGAGGACCAGTGCAGGATCAACCCCATACAAAGGTGCTACCTCTCCCATACCCCTTGAGCCTTTATTATTATTATTATTATTATTATTATTATTATGTTAACACAAAAGGAACTGATAACTAAGCAAGCACAAAGACCTGGAGATCGAGGTCAGCAGGATGTGGAAAGTGAGGACAAAAATTGTGCCAGTTACAATGGAACATTAGGAACAATTAAGAAGGGATTAGATCAGAAACTTCATTTGCTCCCAGGTCACCAATTGGCCAAAGAGATACAGAAGATCACACTAATGAGAACTACATATATTATTCTTAAAGTGCTGGGGAAAATTGCTTGTTGAGATCTGGACTTACCAGAAGACTGCCATCTGATAACAAACAGGCGAGGATAAATTAATAATAATAATAATAATAATAATAGAATTTAGTGATCATTTTGTGTGCATAATTAATAATACTAAACGGGTTCTGGCTTTGTTCAGTTTATCAGATATAACCTCAAATATTGTTCCTCCACAATGTTCATAATACTTGACATGTACAAATAATTACCACAATTATTAGGCTTGCATATGACCTTTCTATCTATATGTCAAATTCACATGCCTCCGCCTGATATTTTATTAGTTACTGTTTCCATGGTTTCTGCCATCCTTTTGTAATAATGTCTATTGCCATGAGATCACAAATCAATTTATATATCCTCCATGTTAGAGATTACATATCAATAACATTAGAGAGAGATTTTCAGACTTCAGAAATCAGTGGTGGAAATATTTTACATTTGGAAGATAATTGAAATCCAAAGAAAGTTTTGAATTTCGAGGCAAAAGGAATTTTGACGATCAGAAAACAGTTTAATAGAGTTGAAAGAGGCTTTAAGACTATCACTGCATTATAAAATCAAATCAGTTGTTATGTGTCCTGTGGTTGTTCATTTGACTGATGAGTTTATTTCTTAGGTTAGGTCTTCCTGCACAGAGTGAAACAAGAGAAGTAGAATATTGCTTTACAACATTTTATTATAGACTATATTTTTACAAATTCCATTCATATTGTCATGGAGATAATTACAAAAGTCTTACCTAGGCAGACATACATCATGGACACTTACTTAGGTTTATTTTTAACTCTAACTATTGTGTTTATAGTTCCATGTACAAATATAAAAAGTGACTATTTCTGTCAATATAAATAAGTTACATATAAATTATTTTCTTTATGCCACACTGCACTAGCATGATGTAAAAAATATATTTATTCTTGTGCATTTAAACACAGTTTTCACAACTTCATTATTTTTCTGTATCACTGTTGAAAATGATCGTTCAGAACTTACTTGTAATGAATAAGTAACAAGTAAGGTTTAAAAATTGCAAGTATAATGTAAATCTGTATTTGCAAAGACTTAGCAGTCTAAATTTTTACCATTACCAGTATTCACAGCTGGGAAATCTGCAGTATAAATGTGTACATTTGAAAGTATGAAATTCCTTCTTTTTATCCGAAAAATGGTTTTTGTGCAAAAATATGCCACTAAGTCTCTCTAATTTACATATTGTCACCTTGTACAAGTAAATGTAAACAACAGCTAAAATTTGGAAAACTAAGAAGGAACTGTCTCAAACCTGTGCTGAAATAAAAAAAACGGGAAAAAAATTAGGATTGTTGGAGCAGTATTATAAGTTGTGTTTCACTGAGATTTTTGTCCCAGCATAAGATCTGAATGATAATGTTCACAGCTACAGAAAATTAGCACATTCGTCCTACTTTTTAAAGTACAAAGTCACCTACTGATGAGTGTTGATAAAATTCAGCACTTTATTAGGACATTTTAAGCTTCAAGTACTACAGTAATTCACAAAATTAATGGACATTAAAATGGAAAATTCTGAACTATTTTTAGAAGATTTATGTACAGTAATTTTCTTTCACTTTTGGACACAAGTGTAATCACTGTACATATTTCAAATATCACACAATATACTTTAAACATAACAAAACTACATTCCTATTAGTAAAAGAATGTGGTGTACATTGTAGGTGTGAGTGAGGGTTATATTTTGGTGAACCTGAATGTTTATAGTTGTTGAAATAACTCAATTCCATTTACCTGGAATTGCTGTTTCAACTATAACGTCTTGAGAGCACAACATAGATTTGTGAAGAAGATAAGAACATAAGTGTAATGAAAATAACTGCAGACTTAAGGTTTATATTTGTCGATTTCAAAACATAATGGTTGAACACATTTATAATTATGAAAATCTAAACTGTTAAAGAAAGGAAAGTAAAATTCCAAAGTCTCATTTCATCCTTGGATATATGGAGTTTGGGCGATAAAAATGCATGTCAGATTTTTCCAGTAAACCACTGTTTCAGGCACCAACACCCTCTCCATCTTCTGGGTTCTGACATGACCTTGCACACAGCCTTTCAAAATTGTATGTACATATACAAATTCTTAGGCTGTTTGTTGAGTCATGTTACAATTCTGATGATGGAGATTGTGTCAGTCTCAGGAACATTATTTAATTGCACTGCCTGATGTGGCTGTTAGCCTAAAATGATTTCATTGAATTTAGTTGCCATGAAAGCTTCAAGACATACAAAATTTTTATGTTTCTTTTGACTTATGTTCATTTGAAGTAGTCGATGAGAAATTAAATTTTTACCTTCAGAGTAATGGAGGAAGCAGATCTTATTGGTCTCTCCATAGACAGCTGTTCTGGGGGGGGATCCTAGAACAAATCGCAATTTGTTGAAGGTATTTGATTTTTGTATATTTAGTTTAAAATCTGACAGATGTCTTTGTTGTCCAACCTTTTGTTTCCAAGGGAGGCTTCTACACAAGCAGAGTATTATCTGTACATGCTGGGCCCTCAGATGGCCAGTTGCATGCTCCTAGACTGGAGTCATAAGCAAGATGAACTGGACAGTTGAACACATGAAGTGTGTAACGCCCCTTCCATTCATCCCAGTGGCAGGCATAAAACTTATTACAATATTTCGGATGTCGGAAGAGACCTGCTCTCTGACAGTCTACAGACCCTTGCAAGGTCTCGTCCAGTCCTCGCCAACCTCCCGGTCCATATCTGTCAAATGACCGCCCAGCTCCTATCGCTACTCCTCCTGCTGCTCCAGGTGCTCGGCCATCTATTTTAACATCTAAGCCTCTTGCAGATTCTGCCACTTCTACATTAGAATCAGGGCATCCTGTTTTACGGTGACCACCAGAAACTGATGCAACCCGTCTGAGGCCTGGGACTCTAGCCACTGGTATTGGAACAGCAGTGGTGGAGACTACAGGTGGTACCCGAGTTCTTGAACGGGATGTGGCACTTACAGTGGTAGGAATGCTGGGGCTGACTTCGAGAAGAGGTGCAAGAGGGGTGGACACTACGTCAAGCCCAACACTTGATCTCCCATCTGTATTAGAAGGAACAGGTTCAGTGATCTTGACAGGCTTAGCTGTTGTGTGAGTGACTTCTGACAATTTGCTGTGTGGCCTAAATGTTGTTACCAACACTGCAGGTGTTGGGGTGAGTCCAGTTTCATCCAGTTCAATTGCCTTGAGGAATTTATTAGCTTTGGGAATTGAAAAAGAAACTGGGTCAAAGTTAACAAATGTTGATGGGGATATTTCATCGTTCAGTCCAAAAATAATAACTGGAGAATTTCCTGTTACAATGTTTGACCCTGGAAGAGGAGCTGCAGGTACATGTTCGGGAACTTTGTATATTTCACTTCTTGAAGTTATATCGTCTTGAAGATTAGGGCTAGAAATGGGCAACAATTTACTCTCTGAATTCCCACCCCTTGAGTAACCACCTGGTCTCTTCAGTGTGACAGTATTTGATTTACACGTACACTGAGCCCCTAGTTTAGCTACCAGCAGTGGGTTGACGTCACTGAGACGTGTTATAACTACAACAGGTGCTTCTTTAGAACGTGATTTTGTGTCTTCTCGTTCAACTGTGATTGCTTCATATCTGATCCCTCCATCTGCATCAGTGTCTACATTTGAACCATATCTCATCTTTCCTCTTGATCCTCCTCTACTTGTTGATGCAGTTGTGCTAATGTAAGTTCCATCTGCAACGTAGCGCAAATTGTTGGAGCCAGTACTAGTAGCAGGTGTAGTCGAGAAGCCAGTTCTGGTTCCAAACACGCTGTTAGAGCCTTCATCTTTATAACCTGCTATTGCTGCATATCTGCCATTCATGTCTGACAAGCCCACACTCTTGACATGTCCCCTTTGTAAAGTATCTCCTATGCCACCTTGTGACACCCTGCTCCTACCACGATCAGCCAGGTCATCAGTTATCACTTCAGTAATAAAACCTTCCTTATTATTTTCCAGAAGACCGCCAAACTTTCCTGAATATTTATCAAGAAGAGCTTCAACATTCTCATTATCATAACTGGTAGGCGTTGTAGATGTTGGTTTTCTACGTGATGCAAACTGACCAACACGTACACCATATTCTTCTAAATTCTTGTACTCTGATGATGTTGACTCTAAGACTGGAGCAGAGGTTACACTTGCTACCGGCAGGGCAGAGGATATGTATGTAGTCTTTACAGCTGGTGACACTGTGGCATAGGATTTAGGTGGCACTACAGGTGTGTATGTAACAGGCCTTATGGTAGATGAAATAAAAGTGGCACTGGGTCCAGGTGCTGCAGTTAATGGCAATGGAGTACTTGAAACATGGCTAGAATAAGGCCTTCCTTGTCTTTGTGCTTGGTCAGCGTCATAAATGAAGGCAGAACCAACTGTGTACACCATGTCCAGAGGATCCCCATATGTGACGTTATTTTGTGGTACAAATTTTTCCCTCCCTACAGTACCAGGGTAAGAGGCTTGTGTTCGTGATCCAAAATGTCCATCAAAAAATGACACTTTATGAATTGGTTCTACAGTGGATAAAAGAATATCTATCTGATTTGCTGTATGACTTATGGGTATGAATGTGTCTGGGGATACTGTAGCAGATGAAGGTACATCCGTGTTTTCACGTGAATTGAAAGTTTCTATGTTGGAAGTAGGGGTAGAAATAAATTTGCTAGCACCACCACCATTAGTATAAGGTTTTCTACTAATAACTTCTGATGCTGTAGTCCTTGTTCCTGTGGAAGATGGAATATCCAAACCTGAGGCTAACCCTGTGGATCTATCAAGAACTGCTGTCCCAAGTCCACTGTCTTGAGGGAAACCTCGGAAAGTAGCAGCTGTACCAGTTATAAAAGGAGTAGATGATTTTGGATATGAATACCCACTTGCTGGTGTCACTCTTGTGTTTGTAATTGGAATAGTGTCACCAGTAACTGTACCAGAACTTTGAAAAGAATATGATTCACCATTTGGTCTAAGAAGCGGGCCTGCGTTAAGTGAGACAGCACCACTAGTAACAACAGTAGGTGCAGATGAGGAGTAGGAATATCTGATGGATGGCACAGCTGGTACACCATAACTACCTGAAGATATATGTGATTGTAAAATTGGAACTGGTGTAACAGAAGGAGGTGTTCCAGGAAAAATAACAGGTGCTGGACCAAAATATGAATAACGTCCGGTGGCAGTTTGTGATTTCACTACAGGGGCTATTGGAATGGAGCTGCCAATATGGATAGAAGGAACTGATGTTGAAGAAACGTGTCCACTAGAAGAATTAATTGGTGTTGAGAACACAGGGACCAAGCTACTGGTGAAAATGTTGGTACCTGGGGTTGTGCTAAGAAATATGTCATTCTTTTTCGCAGGAGCTGGAGTTACTTGAGCTGTATTGTCATTGACCACAACACCAAAGGTGTCAACATTTGACCTTAAAAGTGGTATTGAAATACCAGCAGCTCCATCAGTAGCAACAGATATAGACGGTCTTCTGTGAAAAAAATGTCTTTCATTTTCATCTCCAGTATGCAACCCGGGACTAGCAGTCTCTGCAAAATCACTAGGAATTGGAGCTACAGTAGGAACTGGTGTGCTAAAATATGTATTTACAAGAGGAACAACAGGTTTGGCGGCAGGTATATTTGGTGCCTGATATGACACTGGTTGCAATCTAGTTCTTGTCCAAACAACTGGAGCAGTTGGTGTTTCTGTCAAGTAAGTTGTAACTGGGGCTGTATCAACTGTTGATGTCCGTGACACTGTAGGCCTTCTGACATGGGGTGTCACAGATGCAGCTTGCTGAATAGGAGAAACAGCAGCATAAATTGGAACAGATGCTGTTACTGGAGTTTCAACAACTGTCTGTCGATATGTCCCAACAGGGACTGCAGTGGATTCTACCTTTGCTACAGCAGGCCCTGTGAAGGTTGTGACAGGGACAACTGGAGCCTGAGAAGTTTCAACAACTGTCTGTTGATATGTTCCCACAGGGACTGCAGCAGATTCTACCTTTACTACAGCAGGTCTTGTGAAGGTTGTGACAGGAAAAACTGGAGCCTGAGGAGTTTCAACAACTGTCTGTTGATACGTCCTCACAGGGACTGCAGCAGATTCTACCTTTGTTACAGCAGGCCCTGTGAAGGTTGTGACAGGGACAACTGGAGCCTGAGGAGTGTCAACAACTGTCTGTTGATATGTCCTCACAGGGATTGCAGCAGATTCTACCTTTGTTACAGCAGGCCCTGTGAAGGTTGTGACAGGGACAACTGGAGCCTGAGGAGTTTCAACAACTGTCTGTTGATATGTCCCCACAGGGCCTGCAGCAGAGTCTAGCTTTACTACAGCAGGTCTTGTGAAGGTTGTGATGGGGACAACTGGAGCCTGAGGAGTTTCAACAACTGTCTCTTGATATGTCCCCACAGGGAGTGCAGCAGATTCTAACTTTACTACAGCAGGTCTTGTGAAAGTTGTGACAGGAACAACTGGAGCCTGAGGAGTTTGTACAACTGTCTGTTGATATGTCCCCACAGGGACTGCAGCAGATTCTACCTTTACTACAGCAGGTCTTGTGAAGGTAGTGACAGGGACAACTGGAGCCTGAGGAGTTTCAACAACTGTCTGTTGATATGTCCCTGCAGGGACTGCAGCGGATTCTACCTTTACTACAGCAGGTCTTGTGAAGGTTGTGACAGGGACAACTGGAGCCTGAGGAGTTTCAACAACTGTCTGTTGATATGTCCCCGCAGGGACTGCAGTGGATTCTACCTTTACTACAGCAGGTCTTGTGAAGGTTGTGACAGGAACAACTGGAGCCTGAGGAGTTTGTACAACTGTCTGTTGATATGTCCCCACAGGGACTGCAGCAGGTCTTGTGAAGGTAGTGACAGGGACAACTTGAGCCTGAGGAGTTTCAACAACTGTCTGTTGATATGTCCCCACAGGGACTGCAGCGGATTCTACCTTTACTACAGCAGGTCTTGTGAAGGTTGTGACAGGAACAACTGGAGCCTGAGGAGTTTCTATAACTGTCTGTTGATGTGTTGCAATAGGTTGTACAATGGGTATTTGGGCCACAGCTTGTTTCTTCAGTGTAGTAACTGAAATTACTGGGATATTTGGAATTTTGACCACAGTCTGAGTAGGTGTAGATGTTAGAACACTACCCGAGAAATACTCCCCTTCATTGTCGCTGGATGAGTAGGAAATTTTCGTATCACCGCTGCCTGTTCCAGTATTAATACCAACAGTTTTTCTACCAGATGTGTCAGAAGAGCCTCCAGATCTGACGCCAAACCCAGTACCAATCTGGTGGATACCAAAATGTTCTCCCAGCACATATCCACCAGAATTTTCAATTCTGCCACCTGACACATAAGAATCAGGGAAGGATGCGTATGAGGAAATATGTCTTCCTTCATTATAGGAACCAGCACTACTAAGACTATCAGTGTCCTTTACAGCAAGTAGATAAGATTTTGCTATCTGTCCACCAAATTCTCCTCCTCCAGCCGCAGATCCGCTATGTTTCACATTGCCTCTACTTGCTTCAGCAAAATAAGTGGATGATGCACCTGCATTGCCACCAGTAGTCCCATCTGTAAACAGTATTCCAGCCGTACCGTAACCAGCATCAGACCCTGCACCATTTTGTAGAACAGTCGGAACTGTACCAGAAGTGAAGCCAACTCCGGAGCGCAAACCGAGATCACCTGTGGCAACAAACGTGGATCCAGATGCTGGTGATGGCGGGACGCCACTAGCCACGTGTCCTCCAACTGCTGAAACATAACCCCTTCTTGTAGCATCGCCAAATGCAACTGCACCGTAGTAGCTTCCAACAAAAAGGCCGCTATTTCCACATCCATCAACAAGCCATGGCCATTGGCAGAGTAGATGTTGTTCGTCGAAAACTAATCCGAAAGGGCAGCGGAATTCATAGGCTGTCAGAGGTGTGAGGCCGTCCCGAGCATGGTCCAGACAGGCGAAGAACCAGCGGCAGTTTTCAGGGTCTGCGTAATAACCTTCTGTCCTGGGACAGTTGTAGCGGGCTCTGGGCACAGGAGCGATTTCACTGGAACCCCGGCAAGCACCTTCCGGCAGGGAACCTGGCCATACGCAGACCTCCCAACGTTCATCGAAGGCCAGACCAGCCGGACAGTCGTATTCAAACACCGTGAAGTCTGCCGAATACTGGTCGAATTTGACACATCGGTAGAATCTGTAAGTGAGCGAAAATATGTGCAGAATTGGCTGCGACTGCTGCATGCCAGAGGTACTAGGCTACCAGTTTAACTGTGATTGGCCCAAGTAAATAAATTATAGCTTATTTATCCTAGGAAGGACATATATTAGAATACAAAAAGTATATTACTGTTTAATCCACAAAGATTCTGAAGGTGGGTAGTTAGATGGCGGATAATATTACAATGCATTTATAAAATTCGGCGTAATGGTCTTGGCAGTATTTATGTAGCTCAGAAACAGGGTAAAGTGGCGGGATGTTGTGAAGACAGTAATGAAAATTCTGCTTCAGTAAAATATGGGAAATGCTTTGAGTGGTAGAGGACCCATTAATATGTGTTGTTAATTAGTTACTCCTGCTGTTCGTGTATTATGTATGAAAACAGAGAACTGAGAAACTAAACCTAACTCGAAATTTGACGAAAAGTTTTATGTAAGAGGGGGTAAAAAAATTCACCTTACCTGTTACAACCGAGTGGATGTCTGAAGTAGCCCTGTCTTGAGCATTCGAATTCAGTTCTTGCATCCTTCCTCACAACGTGCACGGCTCCCTGGTTATCGATTACTCTTACGATCCGGTACGGTGAGAGTTGCACATCGCCTGAAAATTTGCAGTGTCGTTGTTGTTATTAATGAGCTTTCCTGGGGCTAATTTAGTATAAGCAACTGTCAAAGTACGTGTGTGTTTGTGTGTGTGTGTGTGTGTGTGTGTGTGTCTGCAGAAAGGAAAGGGTAATCCTGCCCTTTTTGCATACATACATACACACACACAAAACTTCACATTTTTTTAGTTATCCAGAAGAGAAATCCAACGTAACATCTTATTACTGCATACAAACTTAGCACTATACTAAATAAATGTCCAGTGCCATGGAAGGAGGTGCTACTGGAGAAGCTAACGCATTTAGCTATTCGAGACAATTGCGAAATGTAACGGAACTCAAACATTCATTACTGTTGAGGTGTGTATGGGAGAGAAAATAAAAATACTACTGAATTATGATCGGGAGAATTGAAGAAAAGGAAACACTTGAAAGAAGTGGACACAGTGGGAAGATAATATCAAGGGGATGTGGATTGGATTTATCTGGCTCAGGATAGGGGCCATTGGCAGGTTATTTTGAAGAGAGTGATGAATGTTCCATCTGCATAAAGTGCGGAGAATTTATTGACTGGCTAAGCAACTGTTGGTTTCTCAAGAAGGACTCTGTTCCCCAGAGTAAATTATCGTATTTTCCGGACTATAATACACAGTAACTACTCCTTCCTGGGAAATATGTCATAAATTGTGCTGCCTAATACATTCCGAAGGTAAACAAGCACATGTTACATGGCATTAACCCTCTAAAACCTTGGTCAAGTATGGATTGCCAGATCGATGTCACGAAATGAACATGAGACCCTCCTTGGGTTTTCACCTGTGGGGGGTTCGGAATTTCTGACCAGCTAATCTTCCTTTTTTGTTTATGCAATAACAGCCTGATGATTTGAACGGAGTTTAATCCACTTAGCCCACAGCTACTACTCGTAGTACTGATATCAGAATAAAAGTGAAAAGTCTGCTGGATTAACCGTTGCTTCGTGATAATTTTTGTGATATCTATAACTTACGTTCATAATACGTGTAACAAAATTTAGATCTACATTTTAATAATATTACATACATAGTTGTATATTTTTTCTTTTTACAATCTTGTACAGCTTGAAGATGGCTTAACACAGGTCGAAACATGTAGTTGTAATTACGTTTTTAACAGACAAGCCTTGTGTTTGACGGATATTTATTGGCTAGGTTGTTTGTTATTGCAATTAAACTTTACACGTTACACTACGGTAACAAAACATTAGCTAAACTGTAGCCCGAAAAGCTCTCCGAAAATCAGGCCGAACATCGCACACTTTCGCTCTGTCTCTGCAAACCTGTGAATGTGAGGAGAGTTGACGTTCTTATGTCTTCTTGCAGCGTCTCCAGCAGGGCGCCTCTGGATTTACGAGCGAGGGCCGTGAAGGCGTGGTGCAGACG
>JGI20166J26741_11715140_pt1 | contig 10745 bp, 10 predicted proteins | sample TergutCu122P5_FD_26741 | JGI IMG/M metagenome (IMG submission 26741) | reverse complement strand
TGTGTCAATAACAGTTGGAAACACTAAAAAGGGGCTGTTGCAAAACACCTTTTCGTCATTGCGGGCTTGATCCGCAATCCCTTATTTTAGTGAAATTAGGAGATCCCGGGTCAAGCCCGAGATGACGTAAGCAGGCTTTTGCAACAGTCCCAGAATCATAAAAGCAGCCGCGTTGGGTATGGGCGGTTATATATGTTTTATTGGCAGCGTAACGGTAACCTCACACCCGCCTTCCGGCCTGTTTTCTATTTTAAACCGCCCCCCATGCCTGGAAACAGTCGATCGGCAAAAACGCAGGCCTACGCCTGTGCCGTTTTCTTTTGTGGTGTATAATCCGTCTGACCGTAACAGCAAATCATCATCCTCCGCCAATCCTATTCCGTTATCGCGTATGACGATATGTATTGTGTCCTGAACGGTTTCCTGTTCTAGCTGGACAACGCCTTTCTGTGAGATTGCTTCTATGGCATTGTTAAGAATATTCGTAAAAACCATCCGTATGTTCTTAACTAAGCCCCGGATATAAGCCGGGGATAGGCCCGGTTTACGGGTAAACGTTATATTTTCGTATCTGCGGCGGTATTCCAAGGTTAACTCATCCAGCAGCGCCGTTAAATCGAACAGTTCCTCCGGCTCATCCGAAAGCGTTATGTGAATCAGGTCAAGAACCAGGCTGTTTATGGTATATAGTTCCTGTTCGATTACAGCGCAGTATTTGCTATATTTTGCGTCTATATCGTTTACCTTGATCAGATCCAAATTCGCAAGAGCCAGCGCTAGAGGATTTTTTATCTCATGGGCTATGGTGGCGGCCATTTCTTCCAACGTCTCCAGGTCATCTCCAAAAGAAGACATATCTCTCACTTCTTCCATTGTCGTTTGTTTGAATTATCGATTAGGCGGCAATTCTATTGTTTTACCTGAAACTATAAGATTTGGATCAGTAATCCCATTATATTCCATAATTAATGGTATCATATCGGAAGTGCCGTAGAACTTCATACTGATCGAATTCAGGGTATCGCCGTCCCGTATTGTGTAGTTTTTAGGGACAGCCTTTGGCGTCGCGGTCGGCGAAGGCTTTTGCGCCGGCGCCGGCGTGCTGCTCGGCATTGGCGTCTGGCTGCCGCTTTCCTGTATCACGCCGGTTTGCTGCGGCAAATCCGTTGCGTTTGGCTCTTTTTCTTCCCCTGAGGAAAATACGGGCGTCGCGTTTTCTTTATTAAACCGAAGGGCTAAATTTTTATAAGACGTGTTTAGCTGCACAAGCTGCCGTTCCAGCGACGATATACGATCCTGATTCTGAATCAGCCCCGCGCCGACGACAAATGAAACTATAAACAAAACCGCGCATAATCCTATCAGCAAATTAAGCAGCCGCTGCTGCTCCTTCGTTTCTTTTGCGTAAACGCCGGCCAGCGGGCGCGCCCTCAGGCTGCCCGCCACCGGGGCGTGATCGGGCGGCATCGGCGCGTCGGATGAGAGTATAACAGGATTTTCCGTGGCGTCGTTCATTTTGTTCTGTACAATATACTCGTGCATGCTTTCGTTCTTATCGTAATAAATAAAATAGCCTTTCGTCTCTTCCAGCGTCATCCCGCTTTTGGTATAGGCATAAAACGCGTTTGTCTTTTCAATCGGATCCATGACAAACATTACCTGATACTTTTTCTTAAAGTGGTTTATATGCACGTCAATATATCCGCTGTTTAAATATACGCCGTAACTGGGCTGCGACTGCATCCAGCCGACAATCTTCATCCCGGGGAAGTATTGATCAATACAGGTTTGCGCGTAATCCATCGATCGTTCGGTAAATAAGGTCAGGCCGTTTCGTACTTCTGTGTACTTACCCTGAACAGCGCCGTTAATGAATAAGATCGGCTGATTATCTATTATAAGATACCTGCCGACAAGTATTGCGACCCGCTCCTGATAACCACCCGCCTCCGCGTATGTGTATAAATAGGAACAGACGTAATCCTCCACATAGATGCGAAGGCCCTCCCCTATAGATCCTATCTGTTTGATATTGGCGGGCAGTTCAAATTGCTCCATTTGATTCCTCCTGAAAAAACGTAAATTCCGATATTAATCGTCAGGCTCGCATGTTCATGTACTAATTTATATGCAAGACAGGCATAGTATAACACAAGCATTTTAAAATTAATAGGAAATGCTGTAGTTGTCATAAAGTTTTTATCTTTATTTATTTACAAATTAATTATGTTTTTTAACCGTATACCAATACTTTCCAATATTATTTTTAGTTTCGTGGGAAAAATATCTACGGTTAGATGTTTGCTTACGGAGGTATACGGTGGTTAAAAATATATTTTATATAAACGCAATGTCGGATGGCGCAGCCGGGCGCTTTAAAGAGATATTTCTGGATTTTGCGCGCAGCAGGCTGAATGAATACAGCCAGCTTATTATCCTGTGCATCGGCACGGATCGCGCCACAGGGGACAGCCTTGGCCCAATAACCGGGCATAAGCTGGCGTCGGCTTTGAACAATAAAAACATATCAGTATTCGGCACCCTGGAGAAGCCCGTACACGCGAAAAACATCAATCAGACCCTGAATTTTATACAGGCTGCGTATGAAAAACCGTTTATTGCGGCTATAGACGCGTGCCTGGGCAAACCCGAGAGCGTCGGTTACATTACGATAGGCGAAGGCCCCGTGAACCCCGGCGCCGGGCTTTCCAAAACCCTTCCGACCGTAGGCAATCTATCCATAACAGGCATCGTAAATGTCGCCACCGGCATGGATTTTTCCGTGCTGCAAAATACCCGGCTACATCTGGTGATGAAAATGGCCGAGGTAATACATGAAGGGATTTATTCAAGCCTTGAAAATATTTATAAAACCTCTGGCAGATTAAATCAAAATATCGTATAGTTAATGGAGATTACTTATATGACGGAGAATTTATAATGCCAAATTTTTATTTAAGGCACAAATATAAAATCGATCAGGTTTTGCTGATTATCGCGCTGATCGTTTTTATTTATGTGTTTTTTACATACCTCTTTTCATTTTTTGCGCCCTTTGTTATCGGGTTTATTTTTTCGCTTATACTGGAGCCTCCCGTCCGGCTGCTGACGAAACGGTTTAAGCTTAAAAGGGGCGTGGCCGCGGCCATATGTTTGTTTACGCTGATAATCGCGCTGATATTCTTAAGCGGTACGATTGTTAATAAAATAATAATCGAAGCCAATTCTTTTGTCCATGCAATTCCATTATATGTAAATGAATTGACCAGTTTTATTAATGAAATTGCAACGGACATGGAATCATTCGCGAACGGGATTTCAGAACAATTATGGTCCGCCGTAGAAAGCGCCAATCTGTTCGGCATGATGACCTCATGGCTGGGAATCGGCGTAAGGAATAGTTCGTGGAATTTTGTCACTAATATTCCCGGGGTTTTTTTGAACCTGCTCTTGAGTTTTATCTCCGCGTTCTTTTTTATCCGCGACAGGGATAAGATATTTAACGCGGTAACGTCGCTGATACCGGACTGGCTGTCGTCCCATTTCCTGAACATAAAAAAGGGCCTGATACACGCTGTCTGGGGTTATTTGAAAGCGCAGGCCATAATTATCAGTATCGTGACCTGTATTCTCATAGTCGGCCTGATTATAGTAGGTTATCCATACGCGCTGTTTGTGGGCCTGTTAATCGCTTTTGTCGATATGCTGCCTATTTTCGGAAGCGGCGCGGTATTATGGCCCTGGGCGGTGTATTGTTTTATAAATAACGATGTCGTCGCCGGGGTCAAACTGATTATTATTTATCTGATTGTGATAACAACCAGGCAATCTCTTGAGCCGCGCATAGTGGGCGGCCAGATAGGCGTACATCCTTTGCTTACGCTGATGTCCATGTTCGTGGGGCTTAGGCTCTTCGGCGTGATTGGTTTGATTATAGGGCCGGCGCTGGTCGTCTCGGCAAAAGTGATATATGAGTCGCAAAGGGCCGCGGAAAGGGACTGATGATATGATAGAAATATCCTCTGAAAAAAAGAAGTTCGTGCTGGCTGCCGTTACGGACAACGAACAGGAAGCGCAGGCTAATTTGGCGGAATTGGCCCTGCTGGTTGAGACGGGCGGAAATGAAGCCGCGGGCCTATTGATTCAGAACCGGGAAGCGGCCCATCCCCTGCATTATCTGGGTAAAGGCAAGCTGGAGGAACTAAAGGGCTTGGTCGCTCAAACCGGCGCGGACGCCGTTGTTACGGACGACGAACTGACGGCTTCCCAGCGCATTGCGATGGAAAAGATTTTGGGCGTCACCGTTTTGGACAGGACGCTGATTATCTTGGATATCTTCACTAAACGCGCGTCTACCGCCGAAGGCAAGACGCAGGTGGAACTGGCTCAATACAGGCACAGGCTCTCCCACTTAACCGGGCTGGGCGCAAGCCTGTCGCGGCTGGGGGGCGGCATTGGCACCAGGGGGCCCGGCGAAAGCAAGCTGGAGTCGGATCGGAGGCATATTCGCAGCCGGATCGGGCAGCTGAACAGCGAACTAAAAGAAATTTCGTCGCGGCGGGCGCTATTGCGGGAAAACAGGAATAAAACGGGGCTGCCGGCCGTATCGCTGGTCGGTTATACCAACGCCGGCAAATCCACGCTGATGAACGCGCTGACCGGCGCCGGGGTTTTCGCGGAAGATAAGCTGTTTGCCACGCTGGATACCACAACGCGCGCCGTTTCGCTGCCCGGCGGGGGGGAGGCGCTGCTGATTGATACGGTCGGTTTTATAAATAAACTGCCTCATCATCTGATACAGGCGTTTCGCGCAACCTTGGACGAACTGCGGTATTCGGATATACTCCTGCATGTGGTGGACGCTTCGAACCCGGATCGTGAAAATCAAATGAAGGTGGTTTATGAAACGCTCGGCATATTGGGCTGCAAAGGCAAGCCGATTATAACGGCGTTCAATAAAACCGATTTGCCCGTGTCCTACCCGCTGCCGGCGGATGCCGCATCAGCCTGCAGCATAAATATGTCCGCGTTAACGGGTGAGAATAAGGAGGCGTTGTTGGCAAACATTGAAAAGATACTGCAGGGCGCGCGAAATAGGGCGCGGTTTTTAATTCCCTTTTCAGAAGGGCGTTTAGTACGGCTGGTGCATGAACGCTGCGAAATATTGAGCGAGGAGCATATGGCCGACGGCACCTTAATGGAGGCGTACCTGGACGATGAACTGGCCGGGCGGCTGCGCACATACACAATATCATGAGCGCCTCTTTTCCCAGCGGGCATAGACGCCGCAGGGCAAAACCATGCCGTTTGTTTGTTTTAAACCCAGTTCCCCGCTTGTTGTCGTCCCCTTAAAACGATCCGCAACGGCGCGGCATAGGACATTTTCGCATGTTTGAGGGGAAAAACCCGTTGTATATGAGTTGATTAAAAAAAACAGCGGGTCGCCGGACAAAACGGACGCGCAGGCTGATACCAGATCAAAAAGCTTGTCTTCTATTTTCCAAATTTCACCGTTCGGACCCCTGCCGTATGACGGGGGATCCATTATTATCGCGTCATAAAGCATGCCGCGCCTTTGCTCGCGCAGCACGAATTTTAATACGTCGTCGGTTATAAAACGCAGCCTGTTTTCCGGCACGCCGGATAGGGAAGCGTTTTCTTTTGCCCAGCCGTTCATGCCCTTCGCCGCGTCCACATGGGTTACATGCGCCCCGGCCCGGGCGGCCGCGGCTGTGGCGCCCCCGGTATAGGCGAAGAGGTTCAGCAGCCGGATTTGCTTTCCGTCAATCTTCTTTATAATCCAAGCCCAATTGACCGCCTGTTCTGGGAACAGGCCCATATGTTTGAAGTCTGTAGGCCGGATTTGAAACGTTAGCCCGTTCCATTTTATACGCCACGACTCCGGCGTTTGATGCTTAACCTCCCAAAACCCTCCGCCCGAACGGCTACGGTGATATCGCATATTACAGCCGCACCATAAGGGGTTATTTATATCGCCCGGCCAGATGATCTGCGGGTCCGGGCGGACAACAGTGACATTGCCCCAGCGTTCCAGTTTTTCGCCCAAGTGCGTGTCCAACAGTTCGTAGTCTGTCCATGTGTCCGGAATTAACATGTTTATCCCTTTCATGAAAAAAACGGGCGGGAGTGGCGCTTTTGCCCCTCCTGCCCGTTTCTTTCTGTTTGTTAGTGCACAATCGCCAATTCAGTTTCTTTATCAAACACATGGATACGGTTCGCATCCAAAGCGATTTTAATCCTGTCGCCTGTTTTAGCCGTTGTGCGCGGATTGACACGGGCTGTGAGGTTTTGCCCGGCGGAAACCAGATACAGGTAAACCTCCGCGCCCAGAAGTTCTGTAACTTCAACGTCAGCCTCTATTATGCTGTCCGGAGATGTTGAGATGAACATTTCGTCGTCGTGGAGGTCTTCCGGACGCACGCCCAACTTGACTGTCTTGCCGTCGTATTTGCCTTCTATTAAAACTTTTGCTTTGGCATCGGGCAGCTTAATCTTAAATTCACCAAACGATAATAATATGGTATTGCCGTTGCGCTCGACGACAGAGTCGATCATGTTCATCTGAGGCGATCCGATAAATTCGCCGACGAATAAATTTACGGGTTTGTTATAAAGATTGATAGGCGAATCAACCTGCTGGATAACGCCGTCTTTAAGGACGACGATACGGGTGCCCAGCGTCATGGCCTCGGTTTGGTCATGCGTAACGTAAATAAATGTCGTCTGCAGCCTATGATGCAGCTTGGTTATCTCCGTTCTCATCTGAACGCGGAGTTTGGCGTCCAGGTTGGACAACGGTTCGTCCATAAGGAAAACCTTCGGTTCACGCACAATGGCGCGGCCCATGGCCACACGCTGACGCTGCCCGCCGGACAGGGCTTTCGGCTTTCTGTCAAGCAGCGCTTCGATATCCAAAATTTTCGCGGCTTCATGTACGCGCCTTTCAATATCCGCTTTCGGCGTTTTTCTGAGTTTCAAGCCGAAAGCCATATTGTCATATACACTCATGTGGGGATACAGAGCATAGTTTTGGAAAACCATGGCGATGTCTCTGTCTTTGGGCGCTACATCGTTCATGAGTTTGTCGCCTATGTATAACTCACCTTCTGAAATCTCCTCCAAGCCGGCTATCATACGCAGCGTAGTCGATTTGCCGCATCCGGACGGACCGACGAAAATAACAAACTCCTTATCGGCAATATCCAGATTAAATTCCTGAACCGCAACAAAGCCGTTTGAGTATCTCTTCATCAAGTTTTTCATTTTCAAACCTGCCATACAGTAAACCCCCTATATTATTGCTGCTGCGGGTTCTAATGACGCATGTTAAATGCCCTGCAGAGCTGACGATAAGCATATGATACCGTATTTCTTTTGATTCTGCCAGTGGTTTTTCTGACAAATCTATTATTACAATTTTGTTACATTTGTATACCGGGTTATAAAGACGCGCTCACTTTAGTATTCTTATACAATTTCACACGAATGATATACAATTGCGGACAAATATTGCATAAGGAGCGGCCCGGTTACGCCTGCTTAAAACCTTCTCCCAGCACTTCCCTTACATCCGCGACAATCAAAAAAGCCTTTTCATCGTATCTATGTACGATTTCTTTCAGCTTTGGCATTTCTTTGGACGAGACCACGCACATCAGCACGCCCTTATCTGTTTGGGTATACATGCCCCGGCCGTTAAGGCCGGTAACGCCGCGCTGTAAATCAACCATAATCGCGTCGGCAATACTTTTTGAGCAATCGGTAATGATAAACGCCGCTTTTGCGAAAGACAGCCCCTCCAGTATGGCGTCGATGATTTTGGATGCGACAAACGCCGCGATTATCGCGTACATGGTTTTTTCCGCGCCGAACGCAAAGTAGCCCAGTATAATAATCATGCCGTCTATCACAAACAATACCCTGGACAAATTGAGGTGCTTAAACCTATGGCGGATAATGAAGGCCAGCATGTCGCTGCCGCCGGTTGTCGCCGAGGCCTTAAACACCAAAGCCGCCCCCGCGCCGGACAGCGCGCCGCCGAAAACCGAAGAGAGCACCAGATCATGGCCCGCCGGCAGCGGCGCAAACTGCGTGTAATATAGGGCAGCCGATAAAAATATTGTAGAAAACGCCGTACGGACAAGAAACTGCTTACCCAGTGATTTCATTGCCAATAAAAACAGCGGGGCGTTAAGCGCCAGGTTGGTCAGCCAGATGGGTATGGATAACCCTACCTTGCCGGCCGTATATTCGATAATGATCGCCAGGCCCGAAACGCCGCCTATTACCAGTTTGTTCGGCTCAAAAAACCAGTTGATCGCCAGCGCCATGAACGTTGTGCCCAGTATAATCAGCAGATAGTTAAAAACAGTGTGCTTTAATGTATTATACATAATTACCTCAAAATATATACAGGCCTCTCAGGCATGCTTCCATACCTGGCGATTGCTGTATTTGCCTGCGGGCTGCTATGACGGCGCGTCTAGGAAGCCGCGCCCTACATGCGGGGCATGAAACGTTCCCGCAGGACCGCGGCGGCAAATACGGGCAGCCGCAGCATACGCCCGGCGCGGCTGGGTTGGCTGATCAGCCTGTAAAACCATTCCAGCCCTGTTTTACGAAAGAACACAGGCGCCCGTTTCACCGTGCCGGCCAATATATCCAGCGTCCCCCCGACGCAGGCTGATACAGGGATATTCAAATGCCTGTGATCATGCGCCCAGTTAAGCGCAAGGCCCATTGACAGGCCCAGTACAAGTAAATCCGGTTTCTTTGCAGACAATTCCCCTGTTATAAGTTTATCGTCATCATCGGAAAAATATCCGTGGCGCGCGCCGATAATTTTAATGCCGGGGTAACGCGATTCCATATTTTGCCTGGCGCGCTCCGCGACGCCGGGCCTGCCCCCGAGAAAATAGGCGGTCCGGCCGTTTTTTGACATGCGCTCCAGCAGATCGGGTATAATATCGCTGCCGGCTACGCGTTCCGGCACAGGTTTTTTCATCAGCCGCGACGCCAGCAGCACCCCAATCCCGTCCGGCGCGGCCAATGCCGCGGAGCACAAAATTTCCATAATATGCGCGTCTTTTTGAGCCATCATAATCATTTCCGGGTTAGGCGTCACAAACAGGTGATACCCGCCCTCGCGCATAAATAGTTCCAGCTTGTCCAGTGTGGCCCTGTGGTCAACAATATCTACAGGCACGCCCAGTATTTCGATTGCGCAGCGCATTTCAGGCCCCATGTCACTTTCTGCTGTTGATCATCGATCCTACGGTATCCGACAGCACATACCGCGGCCGGAATTTTACCTCATTATAGATTTTAGAAATATAAATGCCTATAATGCCTAAACTGATCATCAGTATGCTGCCGATTAGCAGCAGCAGGATAATAACAGTAGTAAAACCGCCTGCCGCCTTGCCTGTAATTTTCATAACCAGCGTCTGAACGGACATTATAACGGCAAACAGAAAAAACCCCAACCCCGCAATGGTAACCAGCTGCATCGGGAGCGACGTATACGCGGTAATGGAATTAACAGCCATTTTCCACAGCTTGAGCATGGAAAACTTTGAAACGCCGGCTGCCCGCGGGGATACCTGGAAATATACCCTGCCTGTTTTGAGGCCTGTCCACCCGGACATAGCCCGAAAAAAAGTCTGCCGTTCGGGCATGGCCATAAATATGTCGATTGCCCTTCTGTCCAGCAGCTTAAAATCGGACGCGTTGTTCAAATCAATGCCGGACAGCATGAGCAGGAGCTTATAGAATGTTTTGGCGCCGAATTTGTACACAGCCCCTTCCTCCTGCCTGCGCGTCTTTATAGCCTCGACGATTGCGCAGTCGCCGCCGCGCCATAAATTATACATTTCCAGCGCTATCTTGGGGGGGTGCTGCAAATCCGCGTCCATTACGATTACGCAGTCGCCGGACGCGCTGCCAATCCCGGCCAGCATAGCGCTTTCCTTGCCAAAATTCCGGCTGAACCTCAGGCCGCTGATAAATGGATTATTTTCACTTAATTTACTGATGATCCGCCATGTCGAGTCCGTCGAACCGTCGTCGACAAACAGGATGTCTAAATTTACGGATGAAAAGGCCGAAAACAGTTCGGCGACGGTTTTTTCAATGATGCGTTCCTCGTTCAATACGGGAAGAATTACGGTACATCGGCTCGAATCGCTTCTCAATTGGGCGCCTCTTCCAATCTATTATGGTATCAGCATGACTATAATCTTCATCAACGGATTGTTATTATATAAAAAGCCCGTTAAAACACCGGATTGAATCTTATTGTACAGATCCGCGCCGCTTTCCCGCAAAAAGAAAAATGTCAGCACGCATAAGGCGGCCCACACAAACAGCAGCCCGGAGACCAGGCCGAACGCCGCGCCGCCCGCCCGGTTGATTATGTTTACTACAGGCAGCCTTGCAAGGGTATCGGCAATATTCAGGATAACCGACAGCAGTATGCGCACGGCAATGAACAAAAGGACGACGGCAATCAGATTAACGGCCATATTGGCGAAATATCCGGCAATATAGTCAGAGAGGGTCGTTACGTTCAGCACCTTATAAGCCTCTTCGTTATTATTTGCCTGAACATGCCCTAATATGAATGGGGATTGCGGCAGGCTGTTAATAAATTCCGTCTGAAGCTCATTAAGATTATGGACAGCCTCATCTACCGCCCCCTGAAGATTCATCGTCTGTCCCAAGCC